>Ga0190286_1000007_pt1 | contig 139164 bp, 113 predicted proteins | sample 48691834_MG_FD_183241 | JGI IMG/M metagenome (GOLD analysis project Ga0190286, IMG submission 183241) | Hydrothermal vent microbial mat bacterial communities from Southern Trench, Guaymas Basin, Mexico - 4869-18-3-4_MG | ecosystem: Environmental > Aquatic > Marine > Hydrothermal vents >... | reverse complement strand
GGAAACTACCGAAGACTCGTTGTGAGATATGAAAATCATATCAGTATGTTCTTGGCTTTCTTGGAACTGGGAATCGCTATGCTAACCTTGAAAAAATGTCTGTGAGGTTTTGCAACCACCTCTAGAAGATGCTTATATATAACGATCGGTTGAAATAGATAACTGTTGCAATCTCACCAGCCAAGACCCAAGCTAGAATGTTTACAGCTCTCATTTCCAACCCGCCTCTCACTAACCGATACCCTAAATAATCAACTATACCCATGTTGATCAGGCATGATAAAAAGACGAATAACATATTCTTCAACGCTCCATCCATATCCATGCCTTTGACAATCAAAGCACCTGGAATCCATGAAGCCATCATAAGGAACGTAGTCCCCCTCAATTCACCGCCTATAAAAGAGCCTATGCCATAACCATTGTGTGTAGTCTCATCCGACTGCTTATCTTCTGGATCAGTATTCATACTTGAACTCCTTCTGTCTGCTCACGTGGCCGACGTGGTGCGAGGGCCTTCCTCGGAGAATATTCCCCATGATTGGCCCTCCGCCTCGGACCGTCAAAGCCATAAGGATGACCTTGGAGTCGGAAGCACTTGTACTCAGAGTTCGAGGGCCAACACAGAGCTTCTTAAGCCGTCAACCCTTTCTGATACTCAAAGCAGCTTGTGACGTGGCTGCCAGCACACAAGGCAGCATCCCCCATATAAAGCACGGGAGAGTGGGAATTGCAGCAATTACCGCTGCCTGCAGTAGATTATGCTGTTCGGTAGCTCCTGTCAAGCGTTTCCTGCTATTCGTGAAGCCTTGCTGGTAGCTGCCGTCGGGCCCATGTATCTTCGGCAACCTGCGCCCCGCCTTCCACGTCAGGAGAAGCAGGAGAAGGGTCAAGTCTGGTTTTGGCTCTTACTCCGCGGGTGTCATCGCGCGCAGCCGTCTGTCCGTGCCCGAGCACGGTACCGGATTGGTCCAAGCAATCTCATGAGGTCCCGTGATCGCATTGTCCAAAGACCACGCTACGCGCAAGCTCTCGCCTGTTGATCGCATGATACGCGACCGCATGGTGGGGTTGCGGAAACGCGCCTACACTCCGAATCGGTCTCAAGAGGCAAAACCGAACTTGACCCCGCTCCTCCTCTCCTCTCGAGCGTCCCAGAGAAAGAAATTTCGGCGATTTTGTCCTAATCTGATACATGTCTTCCAGATATTGGGTGACAACATGCCGGGAGCCATGATAAACTCATCTTTGCCGGGTGAAACGCGAAGGTGCAGGTTAATTGCCTGCTACGGAAAGCGTATGTCCTAGCCAGGAATGGGGGCATATAGCCAGTCGAGACGCGGGGCTGACTTGAACAACTCGTGTGTCTCCACCCAAAAGATGCGGGTACAGGTGACTCATGCGTGGCAACCATTTTCCTGAGTTTCGGCAATGGTTTTGATGGCTTGACAGTGCCAATTCTGCGGAGACCCGAAGGATGAAATGTCTGTGGTACCTTTGGGGCTTACTGTATCGAGTGAGGCTTTGTGGTACCAGCATGGGAACAAGTGGCGGAATTATTTCAAAATCCAATCGTGGCCCTTGCCACGGGCGGACTGTTGTCGCTTCTGTCGGGGGCCGTTGTCACGATAGTGCTTGAATGGGTCAAGAAGCCTAGGGTTACTATTGCTTTGCATGAGGATGGTGTCGCAAGAAAATTCGATCTGGCGACCGTGACGCCCGATGGCCTCACTATCGAAACCCCGTGGCTCGTGCAAATCAAGGTATGCAACTGTCCTCTCAACAAGTTTTGGAGGATGTTCACCGTCCGAGAACCCGCAATCAACTGTCATGGAGACATCAAGTTCCTTACCGGCTCGAATACACCAGCTTGCGAGAAGATGAACCTGCGATGGACGCATGCCAATGAGCCTGTCTCTCATCAGTGGGACCCTGTGAACGACTACACGGCAAATATCTACCAGTTGGACAAATCACAGCTTCATCGCGCAGTGCATCCTGGGATGGATGAACTCATTGATGTCGCAATTCGGAGGGCTGATGATGGAGATTGTTACGGGTATTGTGACGAGGGCTACCTGTACCCATTCCAACGACACCCAAAGTGGAGACTGAGTAAGGGTGTCTACAAGATGGAGGTAACATTGCATTTTTCTGGTATGACAATTCAAAAGCGTTTCATTCTGGACAACGGTGGTTCAATCGGAGATTTCAGAATTCATCCAGGCTGCAAGTGCTCCTAAAGGGCCGAGGTCAAGTCTGGTCTTGGCTCTTATTCCGCGGGTGTCATCGCGCGCAGCCGCCTGTCCGTGCCCGAGCACGGTACCGGATTCATCCAAGCAATCTCATGAGATCCCGTGATGGTATTGTCCAAAGACCGCGCTACACGCAAGCTCTCGCCTGTTGATCGCATGATCTGCGACTGCACGGCGGGTTTGCGGAAACGCGACTACACTCCGAATCGGTCTCAAGAGGCAAAACCGGACTTGCCCCGTCTCCCTGGTAGACCGGATCACCACATTATCTCTGTGCTCTCTGTGTCCTCTGTGGCAAAATCGCTTTTCTTCGGCCAAGTCATCTCCACGCTACATTATGCCGATGATGACCGTTCCCCACACTGTCAGGAGCACGTTCCCGAATGCGTAAGTCACTGTGTAACCGATGACGGGCATGGCACTCTCGCAATCTTCCTTCACGGCGTTGAGAGCCGCTGTACAGGTTTCCGCTCCGGTCAAGGCTCCGAAAAGGAGCACGTGGTCCAGTTTGAGTACCAGTCTGCCGAAAGCCAAGCCGACTATCGCCGGGAGAAGCGTTGCCACGACTCCGGCAAAGAATATGGATATCCCTGCTGTTTGCAGGGCATGAACCGCTTTGGGCCCTGCGGCCAGGCCGACGCAGACAATGAACAGGTTCAGTCCCAGGTCGCTCAATATCCACTGTGCGGGGCCGGGCATCTCTCCAAAGGTGGGATGCAGCGCGCGCAGCCAACCGAAGAAAAGCCCGGATACCAGGACGCCTCCGCCTACTCCCAGAGTAATGGGGATTCCCAGCACCGGAACCGCCAAGAGTCCCAGGAGGGTTCCAAGGACAATTCCCAACCCGACTATGATCAGATCTGTGGCATTAGTCGGGCGTTCAGGATATCCCAGGAATTCGACGGCTCTCTCCACATCCTCCCGAGCGCCGATCAACTGCATGACATCACACTTGTGGACGACCGTCTCCCTGGTCACAGGTAGATCATGGCCCTGTCGGGATATCCGCCTCAGGAACAGGCCGTGGCCGCCCATTTCGCTGAGTTCCCCCAGCGTCTTGCCCACCGCGGCGGGTTTGGTAACGCATATTTCAAGGTTTTCTCCGACAAGGTCCATTACGCTGCCATCTGCGACCTCCGGGCCGATCGTGCCCACCGCGTTCATGAACCGGTCGCGGGCGCCCATGATGGAGAAGACATCACCTGCTTGAAGGACCGTACCAGGTTCGGGAGCAAAGACCTCATCCCTCCGCTTCAGTTTCTCTACAGCCGGCCTACCGGGAAGGAGCGACTCCAATTCTTTCACGGTCTTGCCTATTATCCGTTTGTTCTCGACACGGTAAGCGCGGAGGTTGATCCGGTTGTGCCAGGAAAAAAGAGCGGGACTCTCTTTGGTTTCATCTCCCCCTGACATCTCTTGTTCCAGCTTTTTGGCCTGACTCTTCAGGTCTATTCTCAGGAGCCCGGGAAGCAGTTTGAAGAACACAATCAGCCCCGCTGTCCCAAACACGTAGGTTATTGCGTACGCAACGGCAAGGTTGCTCTCGAGGGTGGCCTTCTCCGCAACGGAAATGGCGAGATGCTTGATCGCTCCTTCCGCGGTGCCGATCACTGCGGACTGGGTCATGGCCCCGCCAAGAAGGCCGGCGGTCGTGCCCTGGTCAAAACCGAATATCTTGCCCAGGCAGATAGCAGTTATCAATCCGGTCACCGCGACTACCAGGGAGATCCATAGGTAGTGGAGCCCCTCTTTTTGAAGGCCGCCAAAGAACTGCGGGCCCACTTTGTAGCCTATCGCGAAGATGAATAGAGCGAAGCCCACCGTCTTCAGAAGCCCCGGAACCTCGACACCGATCTGCCCCAAGACCAGGGCGGCAAGCAGACAGCCCGTGGTGGCCCCCAGGTTGAACCCGCGAATTTTGATTCTGCCGATGAAATAGCCGAGCGCCAAGGCAAGAAAGATTACTATTTGAGGATAAGTGCGACAAACAGTGACGATATCGTGAATCATAAGTACCTCCTGGCGGCCTCATTGCAGGTCTTGAAAATTATGGCGGATTGGCAGGCCCCAAGACCGACCCCACGAGAGGAACGAAGCATCAAAATGGCCGGAACGCAGTGCCCGCGGTCGTAGGGACGACCGCCCGTCTATGACGACCGGTATTTGTGGGGTTGATTTCAGTCGTCCCTCCGGGACTAGGGATTTGTCATCTGGGGACCGGGTACCCCCAATGCTGGTGACTTAAGAAAAAGCCAACCAGTCCCCGTCGTCACCCCGGCGAAAGCCGGGGTCCAGAAGGTATTGAAAGAACTGGATTCCGGCTTTCACCGGAATGACGGACAATAGTATCCGGATCAACGGTATACGGCTTAAGTCACCAGCATTGCCGGGTACCCCGGAATGAATTCCGGGGCTACTATCAGTCGTCCCTCCGGGACTCTTTTGAAGAAAGGATTCCATGCCTATGGACTCCCATCATTTCTTGCTTGTGCTCCACCGTTCATAGTACTCGGCAAGGAGGCTACTGATCCCCTTCCCGATTTCCGCGTACGCCTCGGTCGGTAGGTTGGCAAGCGAGACTCGAACTGACATGTTCGGCGCGTCGAAGCCTCCGCCGTCGAGCAGAACGATTGACTTCTCCTCAGCCAGCCGCCAGACGAAATCGATTGGTTCGCAACTTTTTACCAGATAATCCGCGAACTCTTCTCCGTAACGGTCCCGAGCCATCCTGGGGATATCGATGGTGGTGTAGTAGTGGGCGCAGTACGGGTTTTCCGGGCAAGGAATGCCGATCCCCTCATAAAGGATTTGGTACCGATTCCTGATGATTTCCTGGGCAGCCTTCTTGTAAGGGTATCCTTTCTTCTTATCGAGCAATCCGGCAAGGGAGAACAGAACCATGAGCACCTGTTGCGGTGTCGAGAGGCCGGCAGTGTGATGCAGGGCCACTGTTCTGCTGTCGGCCACCATCCGGTCAATGAACTTCATGTTGTCCGGATTCAAGGCTACCGTGTGGTAACGCTCGTTGAGGTCCTTTCGGTCTGTTTCCACTAAGGCCGCTATCTTCCGGTCCAAGATGTTATCCTCGTGAATCCCGATGACCCCGAGGCGCCAGCCGGTAGCACCGAAGTACTTCGAGTAGGAGTACACGAGAATCGTATTATGCGGCGCGGCCGCCATGAGCGACTTGAAGCCGTTGACGAACGTCCCGTAGACATCATCTGTCAGCAGGATGAGGTCCCGGCGCCTTGTGCGGATTAGAGCGGCGATCTTTTGGAGTGTGTCCTCGTGCATGGCCACCGAAGTAGGGTTGGACGGGTGAACAAGGAAGAAAGCCTTCACAGAGGGGTCAGCGAGCTTCTCGATCTCCGAATCCGGGTACTGCCAGCTCAGATCCTCTGACTGCTCAACCTCAAGCTCTACGAATTCATAGTCGTTCAGATGGGGAATCTCCAGGTAGGGCGTAAAGATCGGAGACCCCAAAGCGATCTTGTCCCCTTTGTGGAGCAGCTTGTTCTCCATCAGGCTGTTGAATATGTAGGCCATTGCAGCCGTTCCCCCTTCGGTAGCAAATAGATCGAACCGTCCCGGAGGTGGGTCGCCGCAACACATCTCCTGTACAAGATAACTGAGGATGATCTTCTCGGAACAGACGAGGATACGATCCGGCACGGGATAGTGGTCACCGAGGATAGCGTCCACCATCTCGTAAACGAACAGATCCGCGTCAAGCCCGAGTTCGTCGCGTGCGTGGGCGAATGCATCTTCCAGAAACCCTATTCCCTCTCGATCCCTGTTTTCGGCAACGAACCGGTCGAAGCGCTGGGCGATGCCGTCCCGTGTACAGGGGCCGCCGAAGCCGGCCCGAATCGGCGCCTGCTCCGAGTCTCTGAGCGCGAAGCACATCAACTCGGCAAACGCCTGTCGCGGGGCTACAGCGAGCCAGTTCGGGTTGCCCCGGCCTGCGTTGAGCATCATCCGCTCCTGGTGTGACTCAGCCATGTTGATGAGCTTATCCTTCAGCTCAAAGGGGCTGAGGACCTCGTATTTTTTTTCCTCCGAGCGGGTCACAATCTGCTCCTTCCGAAAGGGGTTATGATGACACATCGAAGATCTATGGTATGCACAATCATCTCTCTGAACGCAAGCTCGTATGAAAGTCCCGTGGAAAAAGCCACCCCTTTGCGGGTCTACGTATGGGGTGGCTTGGAGGGGAGATGAGTCTCCCCTCCAAATTATTGCGCAGCGTGCGCGCTCTTCACGCGCCTGTCCGAGGCGAAGCCACGGACTACCGAACAGTGGAAAAGACTTTCATGTTTCGTTGTGCCTGTGCTTTCAGGCATGTAAGTTGCTATCAGGACCGGCTTAACATCAGTCCATCAAATATTTCAGGCGGGACAGGGTCTTCCTGTTGAGGGTGGGTTCTAGAACCGGTCTTACCTTGGGTTCTGAAAGTGGTCCTCGTATTTTCAGGAAAACTACCATAGGAGCTACGCTTGCCGGGGATGTTTCCGGCTGCGATTTCTTTCCGTCAGGGACTTTGATTCCGAATCGTTTCAGCTCTTTGCCAAGTCCGGTTGCCTCGAGTAGACCCCTATGTTTCTTGAGCGCATCCTGGACCGCCGGGATTCTTCCCAATCTTCGGAGACCCTGTGGGATCTCCGCTCGGATACCGGCGAGCAAGTCGAGGTTCGGAGAACCGAGCCCGATTTTGCCGATCATCCCGGATCGAAGGTGAGGAGACACCAGTCTAAGATTGTCCGTGTGGATCTCCCCGAGTTTCACTTCGAAATCTCCGGTCAATTTGTCGAATTCCAGAAAGTCGCCCTTCTTATCCTGTCTCTGTGGAGGCCTGAGAACCGTGTCGGTCAACAATCGAACCTGATTGATAAATCCCAGGAAGGAACGCGCTTTCATCTTGCCGGGGCCAATATGGGCCTTTACCAGGCCGTTCACTTCTTCCACGGATGAGATCCGCTTCAGCGATGCCCTCAACCTGAAAGGGCCTCTGACTGTTCCTCCCAATGTCCCTGTCAGCGTCGCAATCTTGACGGAAGCTCCCTCAGTCTTCACCGTTCCACGAACTTCCGTGGCGCGCCATCCTGAACGCTTTTTCGGCCGAAAATCTATACCCAGGATTTGAATAGACCCGAATGGCACGATTCCCTTTTCGGAAGGTTTGAGGCGGACGGTGGCTTCCAGGGGCCCTGACATCTTTGTGCCGGCCATGGACGGGACGAATCTCAGCAAATCTTTGGCGTCCGTTTTCTTGAGGGACAGAGTCAATCCGAGAAAGGTCCCTTCCATGTCCATAAGTCGGCCGTGTCCCCTCAAATCCACTCCCGGAAGAGTGAGACCCATGGACTTGAGCGTCAATTCCCGTTTGGACCATTCACCTGACGCCTTGACCCTGCCGCGCACGCCCGTAGGTTTTCTGAACACGTGTCCTACAGAAACGTCCAGGTCGGTCAATGGCATGTACAGAGACCATTTCCAGACGGATTTGTTTCGGGAGAATCTCGCCTTCAAAGGCGCGCTGCCCGCTGTTTTCAGAGCGCTTACGTTGTCGAATCCCGCCAACTTCGGGATCTGTCGGTCAAAATTCAAGGTGACGCGACCGTTGATGTTCGGATCGGCCGAGCCCAGATCGCCCACGCCAACGTTGGCGCGGAGAGTTTCTCTGGCCTCGCCGACTCTTCTCACCACAACCGTGGCATCCCGGAGATCGAGCTTTCTCCCTTTCATCAAAACGGTTCCGTCTACCCTGAGCACGGCCGGTGAAAGCGCGACACCTTTAGGGGATAGATGTAATCGCGCTCCCACGATCCCCAGCCGCATCAGAGCATTTAGTCTGTGGCCCGATTTGTTCTGACTACCGTGCGGGCGGAATCTTCCTTTAATGGAAATGGAGCCCTTTTTTCCCGCCTCCTTTGCAAGGTACGGGCGCCATGCCAGGGATGTGCGGGTAAGGTTACCGGTAAGATCGACCCGAAGCTCTCCGGCATTTCCCCGCACACTGCCTTGCACCGGGATTTCGCCCTTCACTCTGACATTCTTCGGGACGCGAAGTCCGAAGGCTTTGAGCCATTTAGTCTTGATGTTAACTGTTCCGTTCAGATCGACCGAGGGGAGAGCGGACAGCGGGCCCAAGATTTTGCCGGTTATGGAGGCGAGCTTTGTGGTTCCCAATATCTCAAGGTTCTCAATGAGCAAGCGGTGGGGGTCCAATCGGCCCTGGGCCCATACCCGAACGCTATTTGCCACCGATTTGAACTTCCCTTTCGGGACCGCTTTCTCCAGGCTCAAAGAGCCTTGAGCTTTCCAGTCCTCCCCCCGGCGCCATTCTCCTTCAACCCGGCCTTTGATGATTCCGTGCGTGAGCTTGAACGGAAAATTGGCCGGGAGTGATGACCAGAATAGTCTCAAAGGAAGAAAATCGGTCTCAGCGGTGCAACGAAACTCGTTGATTCCCGAAAAATCCTCCGCAGCCACAGCTGTGCCTTCAATGTCAAGCCGCGGGGGGTTCTCGGGTTTTCCCTTCAGATCGGCCTTGAATGAGAGATGAGCCGGCGCGCGTTTCCGCCATTTGACCCCGACCCTCAGATCGGAGCGCGAAAACCCGCGAAACACATCAAGGCGATTGGGAACGTACACGTGAAAAGGCTCAAAATCGATCTGGTCGGCTGAGAAAGTGAGGTCAGCGCTTTCCAGCCCGGAAAAATCCGCTGATGCTGAAAGGAGCCCATCAAGTTTCACAGGAGTCCCGTGCGCGGCTTCCTTCCCAAGTTTGCCTCTGATGTCCACTGAGAACGAGGCCCCGCGCTGCGACCTGACCAGGGAACCGGTGATGTCCAGTAAGTTCAGCACGACCTGTCTACCCGGGGACACGTAAAGGTCGATCCAGTCGATTCGGCCGCGCCCCAGGTTGACCTTTCCTACGGACCAAGCGAGAGCGCCCACGGGGGCTTGCCGGGAAAACAGCTTCATTTCAGTCTTCGCACCGCCGGCGGAATCCACGTCGGATCGTATTGAGGCGCGCCTCTCTTTTCCGGCGTTCATCGACGGGGACGCGCTCCGGGCCGCGATTACGGGCAGCCTTACGGTCCCGTCTTTTGCGCGCCAGACCGTGGTCCGAAATCCGTCGATTGTCACTGATTTCACAATCACCTTTTTCTTAAGGAGTGGAGTGAGGGCCGGAGAGAGCATGACTCTGTCCGCGGAAAAGAGTCTCTCCCCGGTCTTGGAGGAGACCGAGACCCTCTCAGCAGTCAAATGTATGATACCGGGGAAGGAGGCCGAAACCTTCAACGCGCCGATTGCTACATCGTGACCGCTAAGGGTCCGCAACTGATCCTGAACAGCGGTCCGCATCAGATCGGTTTCGGGTATCACGAGCACTATCACCGTTGCCGCCACCGCAATAAGGGCCGACAACAGCAGGAAAACTACCGACACGCGTTTGATAAGCTTCATTGAACCGCCTTCGATGTCCTGATGTCAGTCCTTTGACCACAGGTCAAAGCTCCCTGAACAGGAGTTTCACAACAAAAAACGTGGATGGTTGCCCAGGGGCATCCGGGGTGTCGTTGTGGCTCGATTTCCAATCATGAGCGTTGCCATCATAACGCTTTGGAGGGCATGGGGCAGCAAAAAGTTTCGCTTTTTTGCTCGACCCCGAAGATATCCCGTCGAGATAATAAGCTGATCCCGAGCCCCCCCGGTTTTGAGGCAAACGCGTGATCGTTGCCCAGTTGACACCTATGCTCGCAGACTCTATATTATCAGCACCATGAGCAATAAAATCTTTGCGGTCGGTGATATCCACGGCTGTTACGACAAACTGGTCGCGATTATGAAAGTCCTCCCGTGGGACAGAGAGAGTGGCGATCTGCTGTTGTTCATCGGCGATTATATCGACCGCGGACCCAGATCCAGAGAAGTGCTGGACTATCTGGTGAACCTCAAGTCGAAGGGCGGGAACTTTGTCTTTCTTAAGGGAAACCATGAGAAGATGCTCATGGATTACTACATCCAGCAGAAGGATCAGATGCTCTATGTTGCCAACGGCGGCGCGGAAACTATTGCCAGCTACGTTGAAGGGGCCATCGGAAGGAAGGCCTTTGTCTTGCCCGAAGAGCATTTGGAATTTCTTCTTTCCTTGGATGATTATCACGAAACCGACGAATACATTTTCGTTCACGCCGGCTTGAGGGACGGCATACCGCTGGATGAACAGCTCGAAGAGGATATGCTCTGGATAAGAGAAGAGTTTATCTATTCAACGTATGACTGGAAAAAGAGAATAATCTTCGGCCACACCGCGCTTGAGACCCCTTTTGTGACTCCAGGGAAAATAGGCATCGATACCGGCGCTGTGTATGGCAATAAACTCACCGCAGTGGAACTCCCCCGCATGAAATTCTATCAGGCCTGAATCCAGGTCGCCCACAACCGGTATGGAAACGGAACACCTTTCCCCCGGGGAGGGCATAGGCCCTGGGGGACTATCAGTCACTTTTCCAACCCAGGCCTTCCAGCAGCCATTTCTTTACTATTTCGTTGCAGCGAGGATCCAATCTCAACCGATGCACTCCTCCAGGAATAACGGAAATCTTCGCGACACCGGCAGGAGCGCGCTCGAATAGTTCGTGGGCGTGTTCAACGGGGATCAGTTCGTCCTGGTCTCCGTGGACTATTAGGACGCGCTTGCCCTCAAAATGGCCTATCCATCGGCGTGGCTCGATCTCCACGAAACTCCTGGTCCAACGGTCTATGTCAGGCGGGAACCCCGGGTCCTTGATGATGCCCCGCTCCTTGAAATCGGAAACGATTTCCGAAGGGTCCTCGTCGAAAATATCAAAGTGAGCGGGCGTTCCTATCGCGGCCAATCCATAGATGTCTGAATTGTCCGCAGCCACCCGAATTGCCGCCGCGCCGCCTCCACTAAATCCAAGAAGGGATACGCGGGTGGGGTCGATGAAGGGGGTGTCAAGGATTTTACCCACTACTGCTTCGAGATCGCGGGTCCACCCCATCATCTCGAAATCCCCGCCTGAGTCTCCGCAACCCCTGAAATTGAAGATCACCGCTGCAATTCCAAGCGATGCAAACTCCTCCGCAATCGCTTCATAACCAGGGTCGTCGGACGGTCTGGGATCGCCGCTGCCCGGTATGCCGTGACAGATGATCAGCCCCGGGTACATCTTGCACGGTTCCGCAACCGGAAAGAATATCCGCCCCCTGATGGTGATCCCGTCCGACACCACGGAGAAGGCCTGCTTCATGCGGTCTCGCGGGGAATCGCTCTCGGTTTGAGGAGAAGGCCGCCGAAACCTGAGGGCATCGATCAGCTTTCCGAATAGTGTCCTGATGAGGTTGCCTTCCATTGCCGACCATCCGTTGTTCCAATAATCGATGCAATGCCGATGCGCGGTCAAAGATATGATTCCGCATCCCACAGATGCGGCCCACATTCCAGTCACGCAGGTGACCTCGGAAATCCCCCTTCCTCCCTTTACAAAAGGGGGGATCTTGCCTGTGTGCAGGAATCACTTTCCGATCAGACGGAACTTTTGGCTATTGCTACAAATTGTCCTGCCCGTCAAACGTCTGCCGGGTCAGGTCCTGAAGCTGGGGACGTCCGCAACGGCCATGACCGGTTCAGGGCTTTGCTCGCCTTCAAGTTGCTTGTGCGTTCTTTGAATGAAGCGATCCACCGAAGCCAGGCCGCCCACCACATCTCTAAAGAGCTGTCGGATCTCCGCTTCCGGGAAGAGCTCGTCCAGATCTCGGTCATCACCGGGAAAGAGTTCTTTCAGCACCGGTGTTTCAAATTCTTCCCCCCCCTCGGCATGGCCTTCCGAGACAGGGGAATCAACAGGTGGTTCAGCAGGATATTCCATTTCTCTTTCCTTTTCCTTCAAGAACATGTTTCAGGGAATGAGGTTTACTTCCTCCAGCAGAAAAATGCAAGGTAAGAGTCACCGGGGGAGTAATCATTCAGTTTCACGGGGCAGATATTTTCATCGATCATGTCATTGCGAGGAGTGAAACGACGAAGCAATCTCCATACCTGGCGCGCAGGAGATTGCTTCGCTGCGCTCGCAATGACATCCTGCCAGTGCCCCCGCGTAAGTGATAGGTTTTTGCAAAAACTGCTCCGCGCAGGGCGATATGGTCCCCTTGAGGTCTGTCGCCATTTGCTCGAAGCACGGATACACCGTGATTGTTCGTTGACCCCATGCCGAGTGGCCCCCGGACTCCTCATAGGCGTTAACTTAAGGCCTGTCTAGAAAACCTCTGAAAATGGGGTCTGTTACGTGCGGACCTCTCAATCGTCACCCCGGCGAACCCCGGATGGTAGTCCGGGGCAGGCTCTCTGAGTGTGCGCCCTCTTTCCATCCGTTAGACTCGATAACGTGGTCGTTCCCATCGCCCCCCGAATGATTGAAGGATTACCATTTTAAGTTCTGGGGACTTGACAACCGGAACCGCGGTTTATACTATTTGACCATATGGTCAAATAAGGGAGCAGAACATGACCGCGGATGAAAAGGAAAGGCTGAGAATCAAAGCTGATGTCTTCAAGGCTATGGGGAATCCGGTCCGCCTTGGAATAATCGAGTTTCTTCAAGACAGCGAGGTATGCGTCTGCGAAATAGTCGAGCACGTGGGCACTGACATGTCCAACGTGTCCAAGCATTTGTCCATTCTCAGAAGACAGGGTGTCGTGGCGGACCGCCGAGAAGGTCTCAAGGTAATGTATCGGCTTGTCATGCCGTGCGCGGTGGATTTTGCCAAATGCGTCGAAGGCGTGGTGCTGAACAGGTTGAACGAACAACGCGCGGTGATGACCGGATGACGCGAGCCTGTCGGCACGCGCTCGATCAACCACAAAGAGGCATGAAGCCCGGGCCGACTGACTCTTGTGAAGGTAAGGAAAAGGAGGAGCATGTTCTGGCGGGATGAATGGAAACCGCTTCTCGTAGGCGTTGGTGTCTTTCTGGCTTGCTACTATCTGCCTGTGGGCAATCTTCGTTTTGATCGCGCGCTGCTGGAGGCGTTTTCTTTGGTGAAGTGGTACGCGCAGGAACACGTGCTGCTCTGCCTGATTCCCGCATTCTTCATAGCCGGTGCGATAGCGGTTTTCGTGAGTCAAGAAGGAGTGATGAAGTATCTGGGGCCCGCGGCTCCCAAGTACATTTGCTATCCAGTGGCTTCGGTCTCGGGTACCGTACTGGCCGTGTGTTCCTGCACAGTGCTTCCCTTGTTTGCGGGAATTTGGAGCCGAGGAGCAGGCCTGGGACCTGCAACAGCCTTTCTCTATTCCGGTCCGGCAATAAACGTGCTCGCCATTATTCTGACGGCACGGATTTTGGGACCGGAATTGGGGATCGCCCGTGCCGTCGGGGCTGTAGCCTTCAGTGTAGTCATCGGTCTCCTGATGCACTTGATTTTCCTCAAGGAGGAGCAGCAGAGGGCCCAAACGTCTCTGGGCGCCATGAATGCCGATGCCGACGAGGAGCGTCCACTCTGGCAAACCGCCACGTACTTTCTTCTGATGGTCGCGATCTTGGTCTTTGCCAATTGGGGCAAGCCAGACAATACAACAGGACTGTGGTTTTCGATTTATTCGTCCAAGTGGATCGTCACGAGTCTTCTTTCGGCATTCTTTGCGGTCTCGTTGGTGCGCTGGTTCGGCATTCCCTGGTGGAAGACGGTAATCCTGGCAATTCCCGTGGTGGCTCTGGCCTGGGCTTTTCCCGATACGCCGCTGATTTCTTTCACAGCAGGAGTAGTCGCACTGTCCACTCTCGCTGCCACCGGCGACGACGAATGTCAGGAGTGGTTCAACGAATCCTGGGGGTTTGCCAAGCAGATTCTTCCACTACTCCTCATAGGGGTTTTGGTAGCCGGGTTTCTGTTGGGACGGCCGGATCAGGAGGGACTCATTCCATCGGAATGGGTCGCCCGGGCCCTCGGGGGCAACTCCCTTAGAGCCAATGTCCTTGCGTCAGTGGCTGGTGGCTTCATGTATTTCGCTACTCTGACTGAGGTGCCTATTGTAGAGGGTTTGCTCGGCAGCGGTATGGGTAAAGGCCCTGCATTGGCGCTCTTGCTCGCTGGTCCCGCTCTCTCTCTCCCCAATATGCTCGTTATCAACAGCGTGATCGGCCCCAAGAAAACAGCGGTATTTGTGGCCCTCGTATGTGTTATGGCCACCATCTCAGGACTCATGTTCGGGGCCTGGTTCGGCTAGAGATGTCAAGAATATACGGACGGAGCTTTGAAGTAATCCGCACATAACGGCTTGATTCGGACCAAGCTCCGGTCCAAGGAGAGAATCATGAAAATAGAAGTTCTGGGCGTAGGATGCGTCAAGTGCAACAAGCTGTACAACATGGTTACAGAGATAGTCCAAAAAGAAGACATCAGCGCGGAAGTGGTAAAGGTAGAGGATATCAAGATCTTCGCCGGGTACGGGGTCTTCATGACTCCAGCCCTGGTTGTGGACGGCGAGGTCAAAATAGCCGGCAAGGTGCCCAAGGAGTCGGACATCATCAAGTGGATTTCATCCTGAAGGCCCTGCGCGGAACATCGAGCGGCGGTATTTGTCATAGGGAAGTGCGATCAAACGAGCGCTGCTGGGCAAGCCTGCATTGGCGCCCTGGAACAGAACCGTACTCCTTTGATCTCAACTTGGTATTGGTGACTCGGGATCGAAGAGCCTTTGCATTTGGTTAAGGAGGTTTTCTCATATGAGAAAAATCAGCATATTTCTTTGTCTGGGCCTTGTCATGGGCCTCTGGTTCCATCCCCCCCACTGCTATGCTGCGGGCAAGCCTATAGATCTTCGGGCGCTTCTAGCCCGGGGCGTCCCCATCCTTCTTGAATACGGCAGAGGGTGGTGCAAACCGTGCAAGTACATGAAACCGATCCTGGAGGACGTTGCCCGATCGTATGGACCCAGGGCCATTGTTTCGACCGTGGACATGGACGCAAACCGAGACCTGGTGAGGACTTTCCGAATCAGAATGATGCCCACGCAGGTCTTTCTTTTGCCTGACGGCAGGGAGTACTTCAGAAATGAAGGCACTCTCGAACGTGCGCAGATCATTGACGTCTTCAGCAAAATGGGTCTGCCGCCCCCGGGACAAGCAGTGGGCCAAGCAGAAGCGCGACCACAGCCAGGGCCCCGGGCGCCTCGCATGCCGCGGCAAGGACAGCGCAAACCCTGGTAGAGGGGCTCTCAGGTTTTTGATAATTGAAGCTCTGTGCGATTTCAGGAGGACTCAATGGAATCGATTCTTGCAATAGTTCAACAGTGGTTGTCATCGGGGAGCCTCGTTTTCGCGGCTGTCGGCGCGTTTTTGGGAGGAGCCCTGACAGCCATGAATCCGTGCGTACTGGTGATGGTGCCGCTGTTGATCGGGTTTATAGGAGGTATGGGCGAGGAGATGACCACGGGAAAGTCTTTTCTGTATACAGTCGTCTTCGTCCTCGGATTCTGTCTTGAACTGGCAATACTCTTCTCCGTCGGCTTGGCGGCCGCGCCTTTTCTCCAATCGGAGTACATGATCTACGTGGTAGCAGGGATATGCATCCTCTTGGGGCTCCACTTCATGGATCTGTTCCATATCCCACTTCCCATATCTCAGGATAAGCTCCCGAAACTCTCGGGTTATGTAGGAGCCGCCCTGTTCGGGTTCATGTTTGGTTTAGTGTCGTTGCCCTGCACAGGCCCGGCCCTGTTGCTCATCGTGAGTTTGGTACCTGTGAAAGGTCCCCTTTTCGGTGGGGTGATGATGCTGTTCTACGGGATTGGACACTGCTTGCTGATCCTCGCTGTCGGCACCTCCGCGGGAGCAGCGAGGCATATCCTGGGATCAGCAAAACTCCATACTGCGAACCTGGTGGTCAAGAGGGCTGCGGGCGCGCTTCTGGGCGCGGTAGGCTTGTACATCGCAGCAGGCGCGCTATTCCCCAGTCTAGGTCTTGTGTTCTGACCCGGACTTTCCCATCAATTATGAGGCGGCACTAATGCAGCCGTTCCCTTCCCAAAAGCGGGTAGCGCTGTCGCGGACAAATTGCTGCGCCGGCATTGTTACGGATCAGTCCGGCGTTGGTCTTTCCTCCCGCGTACCGGGGATTCTTCCACGCAAGAGAAGAGCCCCCCGCCCTTTTTCTCTCTCAATATGAGCGAGAAGAAGGTGAGGTCTTTGAATATTTGGAGATTCTAGGAGGCTTTGGATGGTTTTTTCGTTGCAAAGGCGGTTCTCACTGTTTGTCATTCTGCCGGTGGCCGTGATTCTTGCCGTTACAGGGATCGGCTCATTTCTTTATGCAAGTTACTATTTGGTGGATCAATGGCGTTGGACCTCCGTGCTCAGGTTGGAAAAAGCCGCACACCAGATTCAAATGAGATTGGACGAGAAGCTGCGACTGATCAACCTCATTGCAGGAGCAGACAACATTCCTAATGGTGGCGTCACCCAAGCGTATCTCATCCAACAATTGAGGAGCCAAGAGGGCGTCCGTTTCGTTGATATCGAATTATCCTCCTCCGGACGGAAAAGTACTCGCTTGAGGAAAGACCACCACATTGCCGGCAGCACCGGTCGCCCGAACGGACTGGTGTGTCTTGTCTACAACGGTGAGAAACGCCCCTATTCCAGTGAGAAGTCCGGCTCTGAGAGGACTGAGACCAAGCCCCAATACCATTGTCCAACCGCCGGAAGTTCTTGTTACCTCAAGACAGACGTACTCGACACGAAAGGGGCACTGACCATTATGAAGAGATTCGGCGGTAACGGAGGTGCTCTCGCAAAAGAACTTGTAATGAGTCTCGATTTCCATTCTTTGATGGATAATCTACGTGAAAAAAACCAATGGAGGGGCAGCTCAGCCTATTTGGTTTCCGCGGATGGTACCTACCTGGCAGGCACCGCTCACTCCGAACGCCTTGTCGGGAGAAAGCTTGGAGAGTCCGGGAGTCCTCTTGAAAAGAAGATACTGAATGAAATCAAACAAAAGGATTTTGGCACGCTTGTCGGTGACACCTGTAATCCCGACATCGTGGCCGGATTCTTCAGAGTACCCAACACTGACTGGTATTTGGTGCTTTTTTCATGGGGTCACGTAGTACTCGCTCCAATACTGAGATTCCAGTGGCATCTCTTGATAGCTGGAATATTCGCACTCGTGTTTTGCCTCCTCTTGATCAGGCAGGGCGCCAAGTCCGTAGTGCGTCGCATAGGGATGGTTTCAGATGCCGCGGCATTGGTTGAGCACGGCAACTACTCCGCACACTTGGATGATCCCCGTTCAGATGAAATAGGCCGGTTGAGCAGAAGGTTCAACTTGATGGTGGAAGGTTTGAAGCAACGAGATTTCATCCATCAGTCATTCGGACGGTATGTTGACAAGAACTTCGTCGAACAGTTGATGAGCAAACCAGAGGGAATGAACCTCGGTGGACAGAACCGCGTGGTTACCATTCTGATGGCTGATATTCGGAGGTTCACTGAAATGGCTGAGAAGCTCCCTCCCCAGCAAGTTACTCGTATACTGAACCGTTACTTTTCACGGGTGATACCGGTCATTGAGAAGTATGACGGCATTATCGTTGATTTTGTAGGCGATTCTGTCTTGGCCTTTTTCAACGGCCTTGAGAAAGAGGTGTCTGAAAGAGCCTATGACGCGGCGAAATGCGCGGCAGAGATTCTAGCCGCAGTGGAAGAGACTTCCGAAGAGAATCTAAAGCTTGGATTGCCCGACTTCACAGTGGGCTTGGGGATACACACCGGCGAAGTGGTGGTTGGCAACATCGGCTCTGAAACCAGAGCAAAATACGGGATAGTCGGGTCGGCCGTGAACGAGACTCAGCGAATACAATCACACGCAGACGGCGGGAGCATCCTTATTTCAGAGGACACGCGGCGTGCGCTTGGCGACAGATTAGAGGCTACCCGAAGAATCAGCGCGAGCTTCAAGGGACTAACCGGTCCAAGGATTTTGTTCGAGATACGCTCAGCAGATTTGACTGACGAATTGATCCGAGACCGGAACTCAGCCCTTTCGCGGGACGCGGCCGATCAAGATCGGGAGGAACGGCCGGCCGGACCATGACCGAATACGGTGTCCTGAAAGCCTCGAATCCTCTATGAAAGGCCCTGACCTATGGTGGAGGTTTCTGATGAAGTTGGATCTGGTCTCCACGGAGTTAAATGGCCCCCGGCAAAGCCGGGCTTACCATTATTTGGTTCAATCTGTCAGAGACTCAGAGGAAAACTATGAGAGAAGCCGTTCGCTCCGGCGAGAAAGGCAGGCGAGGCATGTTGGTTGACGTCAAGCACGGGAGAACTCTGTGCCAACTTCTGTTTCTGAGCCTAACCATCTGGGTTGCCCATCAGATGATGAGCGGCGTCCGGGGAGCGACCATTGAGAAGTACTGCCCATTCGGAGGTGCGGAAACACTGATCCCCTGGCTGAACAAAACCGGGACACTGTGCAGCCTGTCCACAACCAATATTTCCGTGTTTGCCGGAGTCCTCCTCATCACGTTTCTGTATAAACGCGCGTTTTGCAGCCATATCTGCCCCGTAGGCGCCCTGTCAGAGTGGATCGGAGGTCTAGGCCGCCGATATGTCATCAAATCCAGGCGCATTCCCCAGAAGCTCGACCGTAAGCTCATGTGGCTCAAGTACCCTGTGCTCGGGCTCATTCTTTGGGGAACCGTCAGCTATAGCGAGTTGATCTTCCGAGAAGCTTGTCCTTACTATGTCTTGTTCACGCTTGGATCGGGCCACGGGATCTTGGAAGGGGTAATAGGGATCGGCCGGCACAGCCTGCTGATCATCTTGATCGTATTGGGTCTCGGGGCTGTGGCGCCCCTTGCCTTCTGCAAGTACTTGTGCCCTTTGGCAGCGTGCCTAAACCCCCTGTCGAGAATCGGATTGATTCGTATCCACAGGACCTCGGACACTTGCGTGGACTGCAATAGGTGCGATGATGCTTGCGAGTGGGGAGTGAAGGTGTCCGATGCAGATCGCGTCACCACCGCGGAATGCACCAACTGTCAGGATTGCGTGCGCCGGTGCCCGGTTCCTGGAACGCTTTCGCTGCGGATTGGAGGAGGCCGAGCATGAAGATTCCTGCCGTGTTGCTGGCGCCGGCGGTACTTGTTTCGTTCTTCGGCGTCATTCTTGCCGCCGATCTCTGGGAGCTGCCCACTCAGCAGAGCCGGATCGCAGAAGCCTCCGCCAAAACAAGCGAAATCCAAGTTATCGTGGACGGCCTTGTCTGCCGTGGCAAGTCGAACTTCTTCTTGAGCATGCTGTCACAAGCGCCCGGACTGGTAAGCGTAGACACTTACGTTCAAGAGCACCGCGCAGTTATCGTCTTCGATCCCACCAAGACCTCCGTGACCCGGATTCAGCAGGTTATCGAGACTCCCGTCCGTCTCAGCGACGGCCGAATCGTACAGCCGTTCTCGGTCCGTGAGGTAAGGGAGTAGTCCGAGTCACCGTGTTGCGGACTGTTGGTGCGGCCCATGAGTCATGTCTTTAGGGATTTGGCAATGGGTCGAGGGAAGTCGCAAACGCTGCTGTGTTTCCAATGTCCACAAAAGCACACCCACCAGGGGCTTCCCCAAAGAAGGCGGGTCGTACTGAGTACCATTCCAGGCTAAAAGGAAAGATTCTTCTTGACAATAAACGGATGTTAGTCGATAAGTCTACACGTGTTGACATATTCACCAGATCAGTCAGAACTGTATACGAATGATCAACCTTTGTTGAACAGGAGAGAGTTATGAAGTTTTCAAACTTATTAAGGGCCGGATTCGCGGTGTTGGCCCTGACAGTCGCATTCCCCTATTTCGCTTCCGCTGGTTGATGCCCTTCCGGTATCTCCCGGTCGGGAGGCTACACCAACTACTATCAGGGCGGTTACAACTACTCAGCCCAGGCGTATTCCGGAACCCGAGTCAATTGGGACTACGATTCGTACTTCACTAAGTCCTCAAAGAAGAAGGCACGAGCTCGCCGCAAATCCAAGGCACGATAAGATCGAGACGGAACCGCGGGGGCAAACCGTCCTCCGCACCTGGTTTCGCTGCACAGACAATGGGGTTGCAGGGACCCAACCGTGGGTTCGCAACCCCATTGCTGTTTTCGGACACTGACATCCCTTGGCAGGTTTGCGACTTCCGGCCGAAAAGGAAAAGATTCTTCTTGACAATAAACGGATATTAATCGATACGTCTACACATGTGGACATATTCCCCAGATGAGTTGGAACGATTTGCCGAGATCTTCAAGGCTCTGTCCAACCCCAACCGGCTGGCGATCTTCTTGCGCCTGATCTCCCGGTGTCCGCCTGGAACCTCCTGCACTTTTGATGAGGAGATACGGGAGTGCGTAGGCGATGTCGGGCAAGACCTCGAAATTGCCCGTACCACTGTATCCCATCACGTGAAAGAGTTGCGAAGAGCGGGACTCCTTCGCGTTGAAAGACGCGGGAGGAATATTGACTGCTGGGTAGATGGTGAAGCAGTGCTCTTCTTGGCCGACTTACTGACCGGGCGATTGCCCGCTGAAGCCGAGTCCGATAAGGTCTCATGCGAACCAGGTGTCCAGAAGTCAGTCCTTTTGAGAAAGGGATCCGGCTGACACCATGTCTCCTGCGTCAACGGAGTTAGTTTGAGTCGGCATGCGTAGGATTCGGATCTTGGGAGTTTCGAGTCCGGGGTCTTGATCTGAGTGGGTGGGTAAACAGCGAGAAAGCCGACTATGAAAGGCTGTAGGAGGGTCTTGATGCCAGTAAAAGGAGCGGCTGTTGTAGCAGCTTTGATGTGCCTGATACCCATCTGCGCTGTCACCCACGTGGCAGCGCAGTCAAGGCAGGAGGCTGCTGCAGGCCAGGGATTGGTGGCCGTTGACCGGGCGGCTCGCGCGCAGCGTTACCTCTTTGTGTTTTTCTACAAAAGCGACGATCAGCAAACCCGCGTAATGGGGGACGTCTTCAACAGAGCCACAAATAGAGTCGCCCAAAGGGCTGACCCGATGACGATCATGGTGACCAACCCGTCAGAAAAGGGGATAGTGGCCAAGTTCGGAGTTGGCCGAGCCCCGATGCCCCTTGTGTTGGTACTGGCGCCCAACGGAGCCATTACTGGAAGTTTTCACACAAAATTTACCGAGGATCAGCTTGTGCAGGCTATTGCCGGACAATCCTTGGAGAAGCTCCTCATAGCCCTACAGCAAGGCAAATTGGTCCTTCTGTGTGTTCAGAATGGGAACACGAGAGCAAACGCGGCCGCCATGCGCGGCGTCAGCGCATTCAAGGCCGACCAACGGTACAATGCGGCTACCGAGGTCCTTAGACTCGATCCGAGCAACGTTGAGGAGCGACCGCTTTTGGCAAAATTAGGAGTAAATCTGGTGACCAACGAGGCCATGACGGTTTTCTTGGCCCCACCGGGATCGGTCATTGGCCAGTTCAGGGGGCCCACGGACAAGAATCAGCTCATTGCAACGCTCAATAAAGCGGTGTCCGGCTGCGGTACGGGATCGGCATGCAAGCCCGGCAGCTGCAGCGTCAAATAGTAGGAGGAGAAGAGTGCGACTCAGAACCCTTGTCTGGAAAGAGCTTTTCGAGCGCAAGAATCAAGTTGTCACAGGATTTCTGGCCATACTCCTCGGAATCACCGTCATAGTAGCCATTAAGAATACTTCGTTCTATTCCGAGAAGGCGGTTGCCAGGGAGCTTGACGCGCTGGGAGCGAACGTCCTCATACTCCCCAAATCGGTGACATTGGACGACTACTACAAAGCGGATATGCAGGCCGAGGAGCTGCCGGAAGAATATGTAACCCGTCTTGCCACGTCTGACATCCAGGGCATAGACAACCTTTCTCCAAAACTATCGGTTCCTGTTGCAGTACGCGACAGGCAGTTTACGTTGACCGGGATACTGCCGAAGAACGAGTTTCAGGCAAAAGCGGCCTGGAAAGGGGCCGGCATTTTCTCGCGTCCTCAGGGGTGCGGTGTAGTTGTCAACGTTCCCGGTCTCACACCGGCAGCGCCCAAGGAAACATTGGTTCGCAATAGAGTCATCGAAACTTTGGACCGTAAACAGGTCCTTGTCGGGGCCGATGTGGCTTCGTTTCTGGGTATCAGTGAAGGAGATAGTCTTCCGCTCCTTGGCAAAACATTTTCCGTCACCGCAGTCCTGCCCGAGACCGGAACTGTGGATGACTCCCGCATCTTTGCTCATTTGCACGCGGTACAAGGGTTGGCCGGTAAGGGGCCGGTTGTGAACGCCATCGAAATCGTCGGATGCTGCAACGAGATATCCAAAGGACTGGTGGCGAGCATCAACAAGTTGCTCCCGGAAGCGAGGGTAGTGACCATCAGGCAGGTTGTTGATACACAGATCAAGACCAACCGAATGATGTCAAACCTCTCCATGGTATTTCTCGCCATCATAGTCCTGGTGGGCGGAGCGAGCATCGCAAACTACATGTATGCCAACGTGTTTGAGCGAAGGCGCGAAATAGGGACGCTCATGGCTCTAGGAGCTGGGTCCAGCCTAGTGCTGAAGCTTTTTCTCTTCAAGGCTCTCCTGATCGGTCTTGCAGGCGGTATCGGAGGATACTTAGTGGGAACCTTGTTGGCGGTGATTCTGGGCCCCAGGCTTGCAGGAGTTCCAGTCCTGCCCATGCCCACACTCGTTCTTTGGGCCATAGGGATCTCTGTGACGATAGCGCTTGTTGCGAGCTACTTTCCTGCTCGACGTGCTGCACGATTGGATCCGAGCACCACTCTCCAGGAGACGTAATAGATGTTGAAGTTGGAAGCTGTGAACAAGAGCTACAATCGCTCGCGTGACCTTGTGAGGGCTCTACGTGATGTGACGCTTGAGGTGCATCAGGGTGACTTCGTTGCGGTCGTAGGTCCTAGTGGGAGCGGCAAGAGCACTCTCCTCCTGATCCTGGGAGGAATGCTGTCCCCATCGGAGGGGCAGGTTCTGCTGGAAGGTCAGCCGATTTACTCTCTAAGCCCGGATGAAAGGGCTCGAATGAGAAGAGAAAACATCGGGTTTGTTTTTCAGACCTTTAACCTGGTGCCGTACCTTTCAGCCTTGGAGAACGTCCAGATCCCACTCTTCCTGGCTGGAGCAGACGAGGCCCTTCAGAGGGAGATGGCATCGGCTCTACTGGAACGCGTGGGGCTCGCCGAACGGCTCGACCACAAGCCCTCCGAACTGAGCGTAGGCCAACAACAGCGCGTGGCCCTGGCACGGATGCTGGCAAATAACCCAAAGGTCATCCTCGCCGATGAACCCACTGGTAACCTGGATCCTGCCATGACTCAGGAGATCGTCCAGTTTCTCCTAGAGATGAACGGAGAAGGGAGAACCATCGTAATGGTAACTCACTCCCCAGAGGCTGCAAAGAGCGCCAAGAGAACTCTGAGACTTGAGGAAGGGGTCGTCTACGAGTGACAGCCTTTGGGGCTCTTCAAAGACCATTAGACCAACGACCGTGGAGCCGAGCGACACTCGGAGATTTCATTAAGTGAGGGGTCAATGACAGAGCTCGTGCTTTTCCTGTGCACTGGTAACCCTCTGTGATAATGCTCAGGAAACGAGTCCGTTTTTTCCTGCCAAGACCGGACTACTGCACGTGGGGTTTGATGATCCACCGAAGTTGGCGGTTTCCGCAGAGAACGAGGAAGAAACTTTGGATCCCTATCAAAGAGGCCGTGATGAGATTAGAGCCTTTGTCGAAGGAATGTCGGGAATTCCGGAAATACATGAGGGAGACTTGCAGTGAGTGCAACTGAAGCCTGTATCACCGAAGAGCCTAAGGGATTGTCTCTGTTTGAGAAGTACCTGTCGGTCTGGGTCATCCTGTGCATAGTCGCAGGAATCATCCTCGGACGGCTTGCCCCAGGAGTGGCTCAATTTCTTGACGGCCTCGCGATTTATGTTGACGCCGCGCCGGTGGTTTCCATTCCCATAGCGGTCTGCCTCTTCTTCATGATGTATCCGATCATGGTAAAGATCGATTTCGGGGAAGTGGTTCGAGCGGGCAAGAATCTGAAACCGGTTGGACTGACCCTGTTCCTCAATTGGGCGGTAAAGCCGTTCACCATGTATGCCATATCCTTGTTCTGTTTAGGAACGCTCTTTCTGGCCTTCATCGGACCTGAAGCGGTCGATCACGTGAAGATGCCTTTGGGGCTCGATTCGCCTGCCGGTTCCACGCACGGCGCGGGGACCGTGGTTCTGGTTGACGGGGTCAAGATGCTCGAAGTGCCGCTCTGGCGCAGCTATCTGGCGGGTTGTATCCTGCTGGGGATTGCCCCGTGTACGGCTATGGTTCTGGTGTGGGGTTTCCTCGCCAGGGGAAATGACGGGCACACACTTGTGATGGTGGCTGTGAACTCGCTTGCCATGCTCTTCCTGTTCGGGCCGCTTGGGGGCTTTCTTCTCGGGGTGGGGCGACTTCCGGTTCCCTGGGAAGCTCTGCTTCTTTCCATCGGAATCTACGTGGCTCTTCCGCTTGTGGCCGGTTACTTCTCTCGCAAGTTCATTATTCGCGTCAAAGGTGAGCAATGGTTCAAGGAGAAGTTCCTACACATACTTGCTCCCATTACAATTATTGCGCTTTTGATAACCTTGATTCTCCTTTTCTGCTTCAAAGGAGAAGCGATCGTTTCCAATCCGCTTACCATCCTCTGGATAGCCATTCCTCTGTTTGTTCAGACCGTCCTGATCTTTTGCCTTGGTTACGGACTTGCCCGGTTGTTGAAGCTGTCTTACAGAGACGCCGCCCCTTCGGCCATTATTGGGGCTTCCAATCATTTTGAAGTGGCCATCGCCACCTCCACCATGCTGTTCGGTCTCTCATCCGGCGCTGCCCTGGCAACCGTGGTCGGAGTGCTCATTGAGGTGCCGGTCATGCTGATGCTCGTCAGGATCTGCCTCCGAACCACACACTGGTTTGACCGCAATGCAGTATGATTCAGTACTGCTTGTCCAGTCTGAGAGCAGACCACCCCCCACTTTTGTATGAAAATGTCCTTTTTCTCGGAATATAGTGCCCTTGCTTCGGGCGACCCCCGGTCGCCCCTACGCCCGGGACCCGGCGCTGTACAGGCATTTTCATGCTTGGTTGTGCCCTTCCCGGGCATGGAAGTCATGGGATCCTGTCGGCCGTTGGCCCCGGGAAACCGGCTACATGGTGTCCGCGGCCCGCTCTTTGGCGATGAGCGCGGCCCCGAGCGCGCCGACGATTTGCGGTTCCTGGGGTACATTGATGGGGGAACCCACCTTCTGTTGAATGCTGTCCACGATACCGATGTTCTTGGCTACTCCACCGGTCATGGTGAGTTCCGGGGCGGGCCCGATGCGGTCCAGCATGGCGAATATGCGGTTGCAAATCGACTTGTGAATGCCGTCTATTATGTCCTCCTTGGCCTTGGCCCGGGCCACCAGTGAGATTACCTCTGATTCTGCAAAGACAGTACACGTGCTGCTTATTGCTATTTGTTCGTTTGACTTCAGCGAGAGCGGTCCCATCTCTTCCAGGTCTATTTCCAGGGCCCCGGCCATCACCTCCAGGAATCTACCGGTGCCGGCCGCGCATTTGTCGTTCATAGCAAAGTCCACCACTTTGCCCGAGTCATCGAGCTTGATCACTTTGCTGTCTTGACCGCCAATGTCGAGAATGGTCCTCGTCCCTGGAAAGAGCCGCGCCGCGCCGCGACCGTGGCAAGTGATCTCGGTTATCGCCTTGTCCGCAAATTCAAGGCTGACCCGACCGTAACCCGTGGCAACCGAGAACGCGAGGTCTTCCCGAGAAATACGTCCGCGGGCCAACGCTTGCTCCAGAGATCGTTCCCCGGCAATCTTGCTGTTCGCTCCAGTGGGAGATATGTCAAAAGAGACTATTTGCCCTTGCTCATCAATTATGACAGTGTCCGCGCTGAGTGAGCCGATGTCTATGCCTGCGTAGTACACTGGTTCTCCTTGGAAAGGGATTCAGATCCGTCATGGGAAGGCAGAGCCCGGGAACGAGGAGAAGCTCCTACAACCCGCTCCGGCTATCCTCTTCGTAGAGTGCGTCCAGCAAGCGTCCGTATTTTTTCCTCACCGCCTTTCTCTTGAGTTTGAGGGTCGGGGTGATTTCACCGTGCTCCTGGGTGAGATCGCGCGTGAGTATCACGAACTTCTTTATGGTCTCATATGGGGCCAGCTCTCTATTGACCTTTTCGAGCCCTTCCTGAACATGGTCCCGAATTTGGGCGCTCTGAGTCAGATCTTCGTACGTCTCATACGGAATGTCCCTCTCCTCGGCCATGGCCTCTGCCTCGGGCTGATCGAGTGTCATGAGCGCGGTCAGATACTTCTTGTTGTCCCCGTACACCATGACCATTGAAACCAGGGGAATGCGTTTGACCAGGTTCTCGATGTTCTGAGGGGAAATATTCTTGCCGCCGGAGGTTATGATCAGGTCCTTTTTTCGGTCTGTTATTATCAGAAAGCCGTCCTCATCCCATCGTCCGATGTCTCCGGTGTGGCACCATCCGTCTTTGATGATCTCTGCGGTGAGTTCAGGTTTGTTGTGGTACCCCATAAAGTTGTTGCCGCGCATCAGGATTTCACCGTCGTCCGCGAGCTTGACCTCCTCGCGGGGCATTGGTTTGCCCACTGTGCCGTAACGACACTCATCAAATGTGGTCATGGTGCCGGTCACGGTCTCCGTCAAACCGTAGAATTCCAGGACCTGAATCCCAACGCTGTGGATGAACTCCCCCACCTCGGCCGACAGGGGAGCGCCCGCGGAAACCGCAAACCGGATCTTTCCCCCGAGCGCTCCACGGATTTTACGGAAGACCAATCGGTCCGCGACGCTGAACCTAAGCTTGAGCCACGCGGAGAGCGGCTGATGAGCGTTGAGCTTTCGGCTCCTTTCCCGGCCCAGGTTCACCGCCCATCGGAATATGAGGCGCTTTAGCCCGGAGCCCTTCTGCGCTGTCCCCGAAATGCGATCATAGACCTTCTCAAAGATCCGCGGCACGCTGGTGAAATACGTGGGACGCGCTTCCATCAGGTTCTGGGCCAGAGTGTCGAGCGATTCTGCGATCGCGAACGGTATGTTTTGGAATATATTGTAATAATAGCCGGAAACCCGGGGATATAGATGGGATATGGGCAGAATCATCAGGGACAGGTTAGTCGCGGAATCCACCTGGATCAGGTCGTGAATGGACTGCAACACGGAACCGATGTTGTTGTGGCTGATCGTGCAACCTTTGGGCGGTCCGGTGGTACCGGATGTGTACACTATTGTAGACGGGTCCTCGGGCTTGATCCGTTCTATCCTTTGCTCCAGCTCGGGTGCCAGGTTCGCCTTGCCCGCGGTTCCTTTTTCCATGAGAGCGGCAAAAGAGATGATTCGGTCATCTCCCTGGGGGGGCTGTCCCTGGATCAGGATGATCTTCTTGAGGCCGGCCGACTCTGTTTCTTTCTCGAGGATCTTTGCGAGCTGCTCATTGTCTTCCACCACTATGAACTTCACGCCCGAATCTTTGATGATGTAAGCGCACTGTTCGGCAGTGTTCGTGTGATAAACAGGGACGTCAATTCCGCCCGCCACCATGGTCCCCAGGTCCGCGATTACCCACTCAAGACGGTTAAAGGACAGAATGGCCAGGCCGTCGCCCGGATTCATGTTGATCTCAACAAGGCCGCCCGCGAATGAAAAGACCGCGTCCTCAAGTTGCTTCCACGTGAAGTCTACGTATTCCCCACCTTTTTCCTTCTTGTACTTGATGACGGTCTGATTACCGAACTCGCGTGCATTGTCGAGGAATGTGCGAACGATTGTCTTTGACATTGGGATCTCCGCTTGTGCCTCTTGCTCGAAGTAATTTCCGATTGATTATGGGGCCCAACTGCCGGCTTGTCCAGCAGAGACCCGAATCGGACAAGAATTCAGGCAAACACACCATACATCAGGTGGGGGACTTACCAGAAGGGGCTCTCCGCGGGGGCAAACCGGTCTTCACGTCGTAGTTCCAGTAGTTCCGGTGGGAGGACCTCAAACTTGGCGGGCGGTCTACGGGCCTTGAGAACTTGTTCTGTTTCCTGAAGCAGGCCCCGGGCCGTCTTGATCTGAGCGGGCTTTTTCAAGAGCGTGAGCGCGGTGCGCAGGTCCTCGGCCGCCAATGAGAATTCCTTCAAACTTCTGTAGGCCTTTCCCCGGTTCAGGTAAGCTGACCCGAAATCCGGCTTTTCGTCTATGACCTTGGAGAAATTATCTATGCTCTGCTCTGCGTGGCCTGCCAGCAGATGCGCGTTACCTAGATTGAAGTAAAGTGTTGCGGCCTGATCCGCGGGGGCCAGTTTCAGGGCTTCGGCATAGTCAATTATGGCCTTGTTGTACGCCTTGTCGGCCAAGTGCGCGGCGCCTCGGTCGATGCGCGCTTGAACATTGTCCGGTTCAGCCTTGAGCACCTGGTCGAGATCGGCAGCTGCCTTGCTGTGCTCGCCCAGGCGCAGAAGGGTCCGGCCGCGCAATGCCAGGAGCGTCACGTTTTTGGGCTGGATTTCCAGGGCCTTGTTCAGATCCTTTACAGCCTTGGCTGTCTTTCCCAGATCAAGCAGCAATCTGCCTCGCATTTCACGAATCTCAACGTCGGACGGCTTTAGTCTTAGCAAACGGTCAGCGTCTTTCAGCGCGGATTCGGGGCGATCCATCATCTTGTATACGCCGGCCCGGTTCTTGAGGGCCGACACGAACCGGGGCTTCAATTCCAGGGCCCGTGTAAGGTCACGCTCCGCGCCTTCAAGGTTTCCCAGACCCGCACGGGTCCAGCCCCGCCTGTTGTAAGCTTGGGCCTGGTTGGGGTCCAGGTTTATTGCGCGGTCGTAATCCGCTATGGCCTGTTCCGGTTTCCCTCCACGGACCAAAAGGTTCCCCCTCCTTAACCATGCGCCAGGGTGTTTGTCATTGAGTTCAAGAGTCTTGTCAAAGTCAGCGAGAGCGCTCTTGTCTTCTCGCTTCTTTTGGTATGCGATTCCCCGGAGGAAATAAGATTGGCTGTCTTGCGGATAGATCCGGATGGCTCGGTCCAGATCCTTGACGGCCCGATCAAACTTGCCCAGGGCCAAGGTCGCCCTGGCCCGTGACCTGAGGGCGCCGGAATGTTTGTCCTTCCGCTTCAGGACCCGGCTCATGTCCTGAATCGCTTTCTTGTATTTCTTCTTTTGTAGGAAAATCGCGCCGCGACCGAACAGGGCGTCCACCATGACCGGGTCCTTTGAAATCGCCTGGTTGAAGTCGGCCAAGGCCATGTCCTGTTGACCTTGGGATCGGTAAGCTGCACCTCGATTGAAATAGGCTCGCGCGTTCTTGGGATCCGTCACCAGAGCACGGGTGTAGAGTTGTATGGCCTTGTCCAGGTTCCATTTCCAATGAGCCTCCACAGCTTGTGCGTACAGGGCCCTGGCGTCTTCCCCCGCGGCGGCCGACCGGGCAGGCGCTGTGAACCCCGCAATGAGGCTCATAATCAGCAACGCAGAAAATCGAACTAGGACCAAGTCTTGTTTCCTGTCAAACACAGTTCCATCTCGTTAGCAGCCATTTGGTATAAGAAGATTTCCATGCGTCATCTCGCTGACAGCATTTCCTTGACATGAGCGGAGCTCACGCGCCCACGGATTGATCGGGTCTTTTCCTCTTTTTCGGGCAGACCAAGCGCCCTGGTAAAATCCTCGCCGGACCTTTTCCGATCTCCCAGAAACTCGAACACTATGGCCCGTAGAAAATATGCCTGTCTGTTTTCGGGGTCAAGCTCGATCACCCTGCTGAAGTGTTTCAAAGCCTCGGAAAACTTACCTCTCTTGCCCACAGCCACTCCAAGGTCAAGATGTGCAGCGGGATCATCGGGCTTGAGGGCAAGCAGCTTGCCAAAGAGCCGGGCGGCCCCGTCGTAATCTCCGGTATTCTCCTTCAAGGCGCCTAGCTTCAAGAGTATCTCCGGGTCTTGCTTACCCAGACTGTGCGCTTTCTCCAGATCCTTGAGCGCGCGCTGAGATCGATTTGTTTCCAAAAAACAGTCTGAGCGAAGAGCGTAGACCGAGCCCTGTTTACCGTCAAGCTCAAGGGCTCGATCAAAATCCTTGATCGCCTTCGCGAAATTCTTTTTTTCCTTGTAGATGAAACCCCGGTTGACATAAGCCCGCGCCATATCGGGATCCATAGTGAGCGCCTTCGTGATATCTCGTAGGGCCTGGGCCACATTACCCTTTTTGAAGTACACCCAGCCCCTGTTATTGTAGATGTTGGCGTAACCCGGATTCATGCGGGCTGCACGATTGAAATCCTTTATCGCCTTGTCGAAATCACCGGTCTGAACGCGAGCGTTTCCTCTCCTGTAATAAGCCAAGGCGTACTTGGGGTCGAGTTCAATGGCCCGGGAGAGATCGCCGACCGAGCCCTGGTAATCCCCCGTTCTGTACCGAACCTTACCACGATTGTAATACGCGATTGTGAACCGAGGATTAAGGTCAATCGCGCGATCAAAATCCTTGCGCGATCGCTCGGTTTCGTTCCTTTTCAACAAGGCCCAACCCCTGTTGTTGTACGCATCAGGATTACCGGGATCAATTTTGACGGCGCGGGTGAAATCGGCTATTGCCTTATCATATTCTTCCTTTCCCAGATACGCGTTCCCGCGGTTGTAGTATGCCAGGGAATTGGCGGAATTGAACTTCACCGCCTTGTCATAGTCTTTGATGGCGCTGTCGTAATCGCCCTGTCTGTAAAAAATGGTCCCTCGATTCAGGTATGCTGACGCGTAACGAGGGTTCATGCTGATTGTTCGTGTGTAATCACCTTTTGCTTGTTCTGTCTTGCCGAGCTTCTCGTAAGCAAGGCCACGCCGGTAAAATACCTCCGCTCCCAGACCGCCCATGGACACCGCCCTGGACAGAAGGCCCACGCACTTGTCGTACCGGCCCGCGCGGCAGGCCTGCTTTCCTTTCTCGAAGATTTCTTCAGCGGTGGCCGCAAGCGATGGGGACTTCATGAGAACCGCAAGCATAAGCCCCATGATCGCGGCGACCCACTTTGGGTTTCGCATACCAAAAAACTCCCATTTTCACACGGACATGACCGCCATAATGATATCACAACATGAACATATCTGTCTAGGTCTATGTGACTTATTCGGTTTTCTTTGTGCAGATCGCAACGCAGCCGCACACCGAGCCACTAACATGACAATCAGACAACCAACCCCCAGAAAAGATCGGCCTTCAGCCTTAACGGAATCCAATTTCCCGTGCAAAAGTGAACGCGTCGAAGAACAAACCCGCAGACGGGTACGAAATGCTGCCGGACGGGAGAAAGGTGGTGGTCCGGTAATACTCACCCGTGTTGAAGAGAGCGGTGAACACAACCCTGTCGATTCACGGAGGCTACCAGTATCAAATCCAGGGGTCTTGCCGATTGGCGTTCCCGCTGCTATTCTTCCTGGGACAGCCAAGCTACGGGAGCACACGACCAATGCCTCAAACAAAGGCACAACCGTACAAGAAGCGCTTTGTGGAATTCATCGAGCTCTTTTCCCTCATTGGAAAGGATTCGCGACTCTTTCCCAAGAAGTGCGGGACCTGCGGCATGGAATATCAGAGTTTCCCGGAATACATCCACAAGACCTCCCCAGTCCAGCACTGCCTGGAGGATTACAGAGATGCTTCAGATGCTGTGGGGACTATGCAGTATCGGAACTGCGCCTGCGACAGCACGCTTGTAATACGCTTCACGAGAGACGAGTATCCTCTGCTCGACGCCTTCTGGGAGATGATAGGAAGCGAAGCCAAGGAAAGGGACAAGCCCGCACAGGAAGTAGTCTCGGAGTTCAGAGAACAGTGCAACAGGTACATCCTGGAGCAAAAGGACCTCTAATTTGAGTTTGGTTGCGTCACGAAATGAGTACTAAAACTCCTGAATCCTGAAACCTTGCCGGAACTTATTACCGTCATTCCAGAGCCTGCCCTGGATCCCGGATCGTAGTCCGGGACAGGCCCCGATCCGGGGAACCCCTGAATCCAGGCTTTTCTGTACGGTAGTGCTCCTGGTTCAGATGGGGTGTCTGCGAGACCCTGCACGGCAGTTCCAATCTTTTGGGGAGACTCCTCCGCAATCTCCCTCTTGACATCGGTGCCCTATGGGATAGATTACCCCTGTGCTTTTCACGTGTGTATGGTGTCCAGGAGCGGGCTGGAGATAAGATTAATCTTATCGGTGTGTTATGTGGGGCGACTTGGGAATGGGGTGCGACCGGGAGTCTTTGGATTCAACGGTTGCGAGGCCGCTTGGACTGGCAGAGACATCTTATATTACTTGGATTGTAACCCGGGAAGTGATTCATGAACAAGAGCACGAAGTTCATATTCGTCACCGGTGGAGTTCTTTCATCACTGGGCAAGGGGTTGTCCGCGGCGAGCATTGGGGCTTTGATGGAGTGCAGGGGACTGACCGTCACGCTGCTGAAGATGGACCCGTACATCAATGTGGATCCCGGTACCATGAACCCCTTCCAGCACGGTGAGGTTTTTGTGACCGAGGACGGCGCGGAGACGGACCTGGATCTGGGTCATTACGAACGGTTCACCCACGCGACGCTCCGCCAGAAGAACAACTTCACCACCGGTCAGATCTACGATGCGGTAATCCAAAAGGAACGCAGGGGCGAGTACCTTGGTCAGACGGTCCAGGTGATCCCCCATGTTACCGACGAGATCAAGACCAAGATCCGGGCCCTGGGGAACGGGGTTGACGTGGCCATTGTTGAAGTGGGGGGGACGGTGGGAGACATCGAAAGCCTGCCGTTCCTGGAGGCGATCCGTCAGTTGCGGGCCGACCTCGGTCCTCAGAATGCCCTCTATATTCACTTGACACTGGTTCCGTACGTGAAGGCCTCGGGCGAGGTGAAAACCAAACCTACCCAGCACAGCGTCAAGGCGCTCAGGGAAGTTGGAATCCAGCCCGACATTCTTATATGCAGGACCGAAAAGACTATTGTTCGCGAAGCCAAGGAAAAGATCGCTCTTTTTTGCAATGTGCGGCCCGAGGAGGTCATAGCAGCGGAGGACGTGGATTGCATCTACGAGCTGCCTTGCAGGTTCCACGCTGAGGGATTGGACCAGATGATCGTGGAACACCTCAACATCTGGACCAGGGCCCCAAGGCTTCAGGAGTGGGAATCCTTTGTGGAAGCGGTCCGGTCCCTGGAGCACCGCGTGACTATCGGGATAGTCGGCAAGTACGTGGACCTGCGCGAGTCCTACAAGAGCCTCAATGAGGCGCTCTTTGCCGGAGGAGTCCATAACAGCAGTGAGGTGAACCTCCGATTCATAGACTCCGAGGAAATTGAGAGCAACGGTATTGGTGATCTTTTCCAGGATGTGGACGGAATTCTCGTACCGGGCGGGTTCGGCCTCCGGGGTATTGAAGGCAAGATTCAGGCGGCCCAATGTGCCAGGGAGAATCGCATTCCATTCTTCGGTATCTGCCTGGGGATGCAGGTGGCGGTCGCGGAGTTTGCACGCAATGTGTGCGGGATGGAGCGCGCCAATTCAACTGAATTCGATAAGGATACCCCCTATCCGGTAATTCACATGATGGATGAACAGCGCTCCATAACGGACAAAGGCGGAACCATGCGATTGGGCGCCTATGAATGCGTGATACCGAACGACTCCCGATTATACGAAATATTCGGGACGGACCGGATAAGCGAACGGCATCGCCACAGATTCGAATTCAATCCTGAATTCAAGGACCAGTTAGAAGCCAAGGGGCTGAAAGTCGGCGGCCTGTCCCCTGACGGAAAGCTCGTTGAAATGGTGGAACTTGAAGATCATCCGTGGTTCATCGGCTGCCAATTCCATCCTGAGTTCAAATCACGTCCTATGGCCCCACATCCCCTCTTTGCCTCGTACATAGCCGCGTGCGTTGATTACGCCAAGGACCGCGCTGAAATCGGTGATGATAAGCTGAACGTGACCACTGATTTGTCGAAGGAACCGTCGGATACTGCAACGCCTTAGGGTGTGTCACAGAATAAACCTTGCATCAGGTTGCTGACCCAATTGTAGGGGCAGACCCCGGATCGGTGTCCGGGGCAGGCTCTGCGTGTCTGCCCCAATGTAAGGGAGCGCACGGGAAAGGGCGGACACATAGGTCCGCCCCTACAGGAGAATGCCGGCGTTATTTCGTGACAGGCCCTTAGCAGGGCAAATCCTCTCCCACCCCCCTTTGAAGAGCCGGCCATGAGACACGCTTGACACCGCGGGCTTCGTCCGGACGGCATCGATGCTGGGTTTGCGCCGTAGGGGCGTAGCATGCTACGCCCTCTCCCTCTCGTTCCCAGGCTCTGCCTGGGAATGCATGCCGGGAGGCTCCGCCTCCCCTACTTGGGGCCGGAGCCTACGGAGGACTTTTATGCGAAGCGGTGTAATACCAATGCGCGTTCAAACAAGTGATAAAGAGCACTGCTGGGCAAACCGGCAGTGGCACCCAAGAAACCGATCTCACTCTCTTGATTGCGCATTGGTATAACTGACTAGAAGCCGGGAGGAAACACATGAATGGATCTCCGTCCGACGCCTGGTGTGTCGACGTGGGAAATTACAGTTTCACGCCGGGTGGCGGGCTCTTTTTTATCGTGGGACCCTGCGTGATCGAATCGGAACAACTGGCCATGGATGTGGCCAAGGAAGTGGCTCGCGTGCGTGACGTGACACGCGCGCCCATAGTCTTCAAGTCCTCCTTTGACAAGGCCAATAGAACGTCCATAACCTCATTCAGAGGCCCTGGTCTCGAAAAGGGCCTGGAAATCCTTGTCCGCATCAGAGAAGCCACGGGCCTCCCTGTCACATCAGATATTCATACTCCGGACCAGGCCTCGGTCGCGGGAGAGGCGCTCGACCTCATACAGATTCCCGCTTTCCTCAGCCGCCAGACGGATTTGCTGGTGGCCGCGGCCGGCACGGGTAAGGCATTGAATGTGAAGAAAGGCCAATTCATGTCCCCCGACGACATGGTTCACGCTATTGGGAAAGTCTCTTCCACCGGCAGCCACAACATCATGATCACGGAAAGGGGTTCCGGATTCGGCTATCAGGATCTCGTCGTGGACATGCGATCGATAGTCCGGATGAAACGCTTCGGATACCCCGTGGTTTTTGACGCAACCCATTCCGCGCAGCTTCCGGGTCGCGGTGACGGTTGTTCCGGGGGAGACCGTTCTCTTGTGGCTCATCTTGCCCGCGCCGCGGTCGGGGCCGGAGCGGACGGAATATTCATGGAGGCGCACCCTGATCCGGAGAACGCGCTTTGCGACGGGCCCAACTCGATCGTACTGAGTGATCTGGAATCACTGGTCACGAACCTTCGGGAAATCTATGGACTGGTCCCCCGGGAAGAGACAGCAACGCCCCCCGGGGCGACCGCTTCATTGGAAACCAGGCCAAGTGGTTCCACTTTGGATGAGCGGCTAAAAAAAATTCGTCTCCTCATCTTTGACGTAGATGGGGCGCTTACAGACGGGAGTATCACACTGGGCCCAGGGGATCTGGAGCTAAAATCCTTTCATGTTAGAGACGGACATGGTATAAAGCTTGCTAAGAGATTCGGTCTCGAAATGGCCCTGGTTACGGGAAGAAGTTCGGATGTTGTAAACAAGCGCGCCGCAGAAGTCGGAATATCGCTTGTGTACCAGGGCATCAAGGATAAGAAGCCGATCCTCGAGGAACTCAAAGAAGCGCTGCACCTGGAACCGGATCAGATTGCGATGCTGGGTGACGATGTGGTGGACATACCGGTGTTCAAGAGAATAGGACTGGCGTTTACCGTCCCTGAGGCGCCTATTGAGGTGCGAGGTTCGGCCGATTATGTGACGCGTCGCCCTGGTGGCCGGGGAGCGGCCCGGGAAATCGTAGAGATGATCATGAAGGCGCAGGGCAAATGGGACCTGGCCATGGCTCGGTATTACGAGTAGACGGCAGATCGGTTTCCGAGCATTGTGCGGCGAATTCTTGTGAGACGCCGGGCCTGAGGAGCGGGTGATTCCTCATAAGCTTCGGGAGGGTTGCATGAATCACAAAGAAATGGAGCGCTGGTATCGCCTGAAGAGCATAAAAAGGGCGGCCCAGTTTTTGGCTCTGATCGCTATTGTGGTTCTTGCTTCCGGGTACACGGCTTCCCGCTATTTCAGGGATAAGACGCAAGAGTTTTCAGGACCGGTCACTACTGAGGACGGAATCCGTATCGACAATTTCGTTTACTCGTCCCCGGGGGCCCATCCATTTGAATTGGAAGCTGCAAGCGCGCGGGTGTCCAATTCGCTGGACAAGGTCACTCTTGGCAAGACAACGGTGACTTATCGTCGAGGCTCAGCCAAAGAAATCGTTCTGACCGCGGAATCGGGAGAGCTGGACAAGGAGGCTCGCAGCGTACGAGCCAAAGGAAACGTGGTCGTGCGCATGAAGGGCTTCGTGATCCGGGCCGATGAGATCGAGTACTCGGACAAGGAGCGCATTATTGCAGCGCGCTCGCGGGTATCCCTGGACGGAGGCGATATTCGTGTGACCGGTAAAGGGTTGAAGCTCTTTGTTGATAGGCAGGAGGTCCGCATCGAACGGAATGTCAAGACCCGGCTTCTTAACGTGAAATGGGTGGAACCCGGGCAAAGACTGCCCATGTAGAAAAGGAAAACTCCCATGAAACGAGCGATCCTTTGTTTCATTTTGGCGCTTGCCGTGGGCTCGTTTACGCCGGCCGCGGACGCGGAATCGGTTGACGGCACAGAGAAGGATCCCGGCTCGGGCTCCTCCAACAGCGGGGAGGCCCGAAAAGGCACGGGTGTCTTGGGATTCGTGTCGGACGAGGACATTGAGATCACCGCGGATCACATCAAAGCCGAGATGCTGCCTATCGGCAAGAGGGTCGTATATGACTCGAATGTCAAGGCTGAGCAGGGAGATCTGACGCTGACTTGCGACCATCTTGAGCTTCTGTGGCTCAGCGATAAACGTCGCTCGCGTTCTCGCTCGGCGGCCAAGGGCCCGATGCACAAGCTTGAGGATCTGAGCAACCTCGAGTCCATTGCCGCGTCGGGCAATGTCAAGATTGTCCAGGGTGACATGATGGCAGTGTCAGGAGAAGCCGTCTACGACCATGCAAAGGGTACCTTCACCCTGAAGAGGGGCAATTCCCCGGGTCCTCTGCCTAGTCTCTGGCAGGGACGGGATTCCATAGTAGCGGACACAATTATCTTCTACATCCATGAGGGCCGGATGGAAATGCGTAGAGGGAAACAGAAGCGAATCCGGACGATAATTCGCCCGGCAAAGAAGAAGAGAGAGAAGTAATCACGAGCCAAAGAGAATTGACCGCCAACGGTCTGGTCAAGGAGTATGGCGGCCGACGGGTCGTGGACGGAGTGGACCTTAATATTCGTTCGGGCCAGGTCGTGGGATTGCTGGGACCCAACGGCGCGGGAAAAACCACCACGTTCTACATGATAACCGGGCTGGTGAAACCCGATAGTGGTCGAGTGTACCTGAACGGCCAGAACATATCCCACCTGCCGGTGTACCTACGCGCGCGCCTGGGTATCAACTATCTGCCGCAGGAGACCTCTGTTTTTCGAAAAATGACCGTGAGTGAGAATATTGAGGCTATCCTGGAAACCGTGGAACCGGACAAGTCCCGCCGGAGCCGAAAACTGGACCGACTCCTCGCGGAGCTTGACATCACGGATCTCAAGAACCAGCGCGCGGACAGCCTGTCCGGCGGTCAAAAGAGGCGGCTCGAAATCACCAGGGCTCTCGTGACCGAGCCTGATTTCATCCTGCTCGATGAGCCTTTTGCCGGCCTGGATCCCATCGTAGTGCTGGAAATCCAGAAGATCATTTCGGAACTCAAGAATCGCGGCATCGGAGTAGTTATCACGGATCACAACACTAGAGAGACACTGGGAGTATGTGATAGAATATATCTGCTGGACAACGGTTGTATCCTGGAGCATGGTGATCCTGAAACCATAGCGGCCAGCGAACGCGCCAGGGAAGTTTACCTGGGGGAAAAGTTCAGCATGTGACCTCAGATAATCCAAATGGCACTTGAGATAAGACAGCAGTTGCGTCAGACTCAGCAGTTGGTCATGACGCCCCAGCTTCAGCAGGCCATCAGGCTGCTTCAGTACAATCATGTTGAGATGGTCGATGTGCTGGAGGAGGCGATGAAAGAGAATCCTGTGCTGGAGACGACCAACCTCGAAGAACCGTTGCCCGATACGGAAAACGACGGCAGGACCGATGCGGAATCACTGGAACGGCTGACAAAGGAGCCGGAGCATTCCGAGTCGGCCGATGTTTTCGGCGTAGATTGGGAGAGTTACCTGGAGAGCTACGGAGCCGACAGGTCCCCGATTCGAAGCGTCGAAGACGATCTGCCGCCCATAGAGACGAGGGTCACATACCACGACAACCTGTTCCGGTACCTGCTCGATCAGCTTCGGATGAGCCCGCTGGCGGAGGAAGACCGCAAGATAGCTCTGCAGATCATCGGCAACATTGATGAAAGAGGCTACCTTGACATTGAGATTGACGAGTTGGCCGTCTCGCTTGGAGTGGACGCCAATGAAGTGGAGCGAGTGCTGGCCTGTGTGCAAGAATTCGACCCATCAGGCGTCGCGGCCCGCAATCTGCAGGAATGCTTGCTCAATCAAGCGCGATTGCTCGATCCCCCGGATCCTCTGGCGGTGAAAATCATCGAGGAGGTCTTCGACGTTCTTCAACAAGGAAGGCTCGACAGGCTGGCTCGCCACTTCAAGGTCCCACTGGATGAGATCAAGAAGGCGTCAAAGGCGATCTTAGCTCTGGAACCCAAGCCGGGAAGACCTTTTCTTGATCAGGATACGATCTATGTGGTTCCGGATATCTCTGTGATCAAAGTTGGAGACGATTACGTAGTGGTCCTCAACGACGACGGGGTTCCCGGGCTGAGAATAAGCTCATTCTACCAGGAGCAGCTTTCTTCCGGGGCTTCCTCTTCCAACGCAAAGGATTATATTCAAGAGAAGATGCGAAGCGCGGTGTGGCTCATTCGCAGCATTCATCAGCGCCGGAGGACGATACACAAGGTGACCGAGTCCATTCTGAAGTTTCAGAGAGAATTCTTCGACAAGGGAATGGACTATCTCAAGCCCCTGGTACTCAAAGATGTGGCCGCGGACATTGATATGCACGAGTCGACCATAAGCAGAGTCACCACAAACAAGTACGTTCAGACTCCACGCGGCATCTTCGAGCTGAAGTTCTTCTTCAACTCAGCGATCAGCCACGGCACAGATGCCATAGCATCCGAGTCCGTCAAGAATCAGATTCTCCGAATCGTCAAGAATGAAGACTCTCGCAAGCCGGTCAGTGACAAACAGATAGTGGATCTGCTGGCAAGGGACGACATTCGTATAGCCCGGAGAACTGTCGCTAAGTATAGAGAAATGCTGGACATACCATCGTCCAGCAAGAGAAGAAAGAGGTTCTGAGTTTCAGATCCTCTTGATTACTCATTCCAGGAGGTGCTTTGAATGAAAACGTCAGTGACTTTCAGACACATGGAACCCTCCGAAGCTTTGAAAAGCTATGTGCAGGACAAGACGGCACGGCTGAAAAAGTATGTTGACAGACCGCTGGAAGGCAATGTGAGCCTGAAGGTCGAGAAATTCCGTCAGATCGCCGAGGTTGTGATCAACGCAAACGGAATCCGAATCGCGGGAGAGGAATCTCACGAAGATATGTACGCTGCTATTGATCTGGTCATGGAAAAGATCGAGCGCCAGGTCAAGAAGTACAAATCCAAGATTAGAAAACACAAGCCTTCACCAGGAAAAGAAATACGGTGGCGCAGGGACATCTACGAGCAAGAGAGCTTCGAGGACGAAGCAGAGCCTGTGGTGGTCCGCACGGAGAACTATTTCGTGAAACCCATGTCCGTTGATGAAGCCGCCATGCAAATGGATCTCACGAGTCAGGAATTCCTTGTCTTCAACAACGCATCGAGCCAGACGGTGAACGTGATCTATCGTAGAAAGGACGGTAATTACGGGCTCATAGTACCCCAGAACATGTGAAGTGACTAGCCGGAGCATGGAGCGACGGCATCCTGATGGGTTATGGCCGTAGGGGCGTAGCACATGCTACGCCCTCTTGGATAGTGGGTCCAAGACGGAACTTCCCAGTCTATTCATTTTGATAGGAACAGCATATTATGAGGATTCTTGACCTCATCGTCACAAATGGAATCATTCCGTCGCTCCGCGCGGAAACCAAATCAGAAGTGCTTGCGGAACTCGTAGGGCCGATCGTTCAGGCTGATTCCACCCTTGATCAGCGCAACCTGGTTAAGAGTCTGATCGAGCGCGAAAATTTGGGCAGCACTGGAATCGATGGGGGGATCGCGATTCCCCACGGGAGGTTCGCGGGCTTGGACGGCCTGGTCGCGAGCTTCGGTAGAAGCCCCGGGGGGATTGATTTCGACGCCATGGATTCAAAACCCAGTTATCTCTTTTTCTTGCTCCTGGCCCCCGACAACTCCGCCGGTGACCATCTCAAGGCCTTGGCACGGATCTCCAGGCTCTTGAAGGACCCCATTCTGAAAAACACCGTGCAACAAGCCGAGTCAGCGGAAGAAATTCTCCGCCTGCTGGATGAATACGACCTCAAACTCCCCTGATTCCAATGCGCTTTCAAAGAGGGAACATATGGCTCAAGTCCGGAAGGGAAAAATCCCCCCTGCCCCCCTTTGCTAAAGGGGGGTGGTTCAGGTCCCCCCCTTTGAAAAAGGGGGGTTAGGGGGGATTTTGAGACTCGGTGCCTCACCTGAACACAGTACTGCTTTGAACGCAACTTCGCATGAAAGTCCCGTGGACAAAGCCACCCCTTTACGGGTCAACGTATGGGGTGGTTTGGAGGGGAGCCACTGCGCGTGGGGCGATTGAGCGGGCCCCGGACAGCTTACGTGACATGACAGCTGTCGGTAGACTGAAGTTGAAATGCCTGCCCGGCTAGGGCCTCCCCTCCAAGTCCATGCGCAGCGTGCGCGCTCTTGGAGTACCCTGTCCGAGGCGAAGCCCCGGACCAGTAAACAACGGAAAAGACTTTCATATTTCGTTGTCGCTTTCTTGCGATGATAGTTGGTATCAATGGTCGCTTCCGTAATCCGACTCTCGACTCGGAGCCCTGTTGAGGGATTCAGAGAACCGGCCGATGCGATCCCCATAACAGGACAAACTACCTGGAGTATTTGCGACAGTGGTAACCGTTCACGGTGAACCTATTACCGACAGTGATAGTGAACTATGTCGAGCCAGTTCCGGAGGTCTATACCACATGCACAGTGGTCGTCACCGATCCCCGGGGACACGAATTCCTCGAAAGCGCTTTCCGGGGTGACCAGGCAGACCGGCCAGCCCGGTACACCGTATTTTGCGCCGGCCCCATGGTTTACCCTGTAGACCATAAAGGCTTTCTCATCACAGGATACCCGGTACATGTTCCCTTCATGCTCGATGTGCAGCCTCTCACCCAACACTCCCAGGTCCTGAAAAAGATCACGGATTCCGGTGAAGTCCGTGTCCTGCCGTTGCCCTGTGTTTTCCGCTTTCACGAAAGGCTTCTTGGGATGATCTCCTTGCATTTTCAGCCTCCTGGTCTGCAACGCATCATCGCTGCTCTCAACGGCTGCACGCGACACAAAACCTTTGTATAGAAGCGTTTTGGACTTCCATGCCTTAAGAAGGCACAACCGAGCGGCAGTCACGGATCGGACACCTGGACTAGCGTGGACCGCGTATGGCCTTATCGGCCGCGCCCGCGGGCTCGTCCGGACCGAAATAGCTTGCGTAGCGTTCCCAGAATTGTTCCTGGGAGAAGAAATGGCACTGAGTACCTTGACATTCCACCGCGTACCCCGCGCTTACCGATCCCAGGCGAGCTGCTTCTATCAAACTCTTGTCGGTCACCAGTCCCTTTATGAGACCCGCCCTATAGGAATCTCCCGCGCCGGTAGGATCCGTTACCCGCGAAACAGGAGTAGCGGCGACCTTCACCTCGGTTCCGTCAGCGTACACAATGGAACCACTTTCTCCCAGAGTCGTTATAATCGCATCAGTCAATCGCAGCAGGTCCGCTCTGTCAAGCTCGGTCGATTTCATAATCATTTCAAGTTCATAGTCATTGGATATCAACAACTTGGAGCCGGTTGTCATTTCTCGAAGCTCGTCTCCCGACAACGCTGTTATAGATTGACCGGGATCGAAGATGTATGGGATTCCTCGCTCTTTGCAGGTCCTGGAATAGGACAGCATGTCCTCGAGGTTGCCGGGCGCGATGATCGCGAGCGCATTCCCACTAACATGGCCGTCGAAATGGAAGAGAGAAGGGAACTTCATGGCGCCCGAATTGAATCCGGTAATCTGATTGTCGGCTTTGTCGGTGGTTATGTACGCGCCCGCGGTCATCTCTTCGGGAATCCGTCGAATCCCCTCCAAAGAGAGCCCGTGCTTGAGTAACCACTCCTCATAATCGTCAAAGTCCTTGCCCGCGGTGGCCACAATGATCGGCCTTTCTCCTAACAGCGCCAGATTATAGGCAATATTTCCCGCAGTGCCCCCGAATCTTTCCTCAAGGCCGTTTACCGCAAAGCAGACATTGAGAACATGAAGCTTGTCCGGCAGAATATGGTCGGAGAACTTCCCGGGAAAGTCCATAATTCTGTCATAGGCCAATGACCCGGAAACAATTATTTGCATGGCAGCCTCCTTAACATAGGCGCTTCGGCGAGCACGCCCGACCTTGTTACGGTCGATCAGACCAGTGAGCCGCTACCCCTCACCCGGACTCGAATAGCACATTCCCATTCACAGCGTGACAGCGAGATTGAGACATAATAAACGGCCCCGTGCCGCGCATTGCCGAGGGACAGCGCAGCAACGTCCAAGCGAGAACCATTGATCTCATGATCTATCCACGAAGAATAGGAAAATGAGACGCCGGTGTCAAGGATGCGGGTTCACGTTTTGTTGGCAAACGTGGACACGGCTATGGTATACTAAATAGTTAGGGGTGTCGCGCCCGACGGACGGACTGCCTTTTCGGCAAGGAACGTGAGCAATGTTGCGCTGAAGATCTTTCCGTGTCCAATAGATATGCGGCAAGATACTGAAGCCATTGGAGGCGTAAGCCGGGCGCGTCGAACCATGGGGCGGACCGCGACCGCTTTCCGGGATCGATCACTCGACCCGAAAGAATTGACGGCCACCTTGACGAACCAACAGGGTCGTTGAGAGTCTTATGTATTTGGCTCCCATTGTTTGGCTGTCGTGCCGACACTCGGATTTCCGACAGCCGCGGATCAATGATTGTGAGATGGAGGCTGGCCTCCAAGCGGCCCCTGACGTGTAAGACGGAGTTCCGGAAATGAAGACGGTCCGAGTAAACATCAAACAACTCGTGGCAGATATTAAGGCGAAGAAGTCTGATGCAGAACTTATTTCGGCTCACGGGCTCCCCGCCAGAAATCTGAATAAGCTCAAACGCGTGTTGTTGGCACGCAACCTGGTAACTCGGGAAGAAATGGCGGCACAATCCGGGGGGAAAGCTATTCCCAAGAAAACTATTGATGCTGAGGCGTTTTTGGCTGATTTCAGAAAACAGCCTGACGACGATTTTCTCATGAACAAATACGGTCTCAAACCCAGGCATCTGCAGAAGGTTTATGACGGTCTGATACGTCAGGGATTTCTTGAGGAATACGAGTATCACACCAGGATCGGAAAGACGGATGAACTGCAAACCGTTGAAGTCGCTCCACCGGCTGCGTCTGCACTGATAGAGAGTATGGAAAACCCGGGCGCTCGTTCGTCCCGGCCCCGCCCGAGCTTCCGATTATCGGAAGACGGTCTGCCACCTACGTTTTTCGAAGATCAGACCGGAGTAGAACTCGGAGAGACGAATGCCCCTGGCGCGCAGGCAAACCTTAAAGGCGGTTCAACGGTTGTGGACGTTGTATCAACACAGGAATTGTGCCCGCGGTGCGGGGAGAAGAAAGACCCCAACTTCTCCAGCAATCGGTGTCCGAAGTGTGGAGTCGTATTTTCAAGGATCTGAACCGCACTGTAGGACGAGACGGGACAGGCCTGAAACATTCACATTGCGACCGCGAGCGACCACTGCGCGTGACTCATCTGATCGCTCGGTACTCCGACCAACTATCACCCCTAATAAGGGACAACGAAATATGAAAGTGCTTTCCGTTGTTCACTGGTCCGTGGCTTCGCCTCGGACCGGGTACTCCAAGAGCGCGCACGCTGCGCATGGACTTGGAGGGGAGGCCCTAGCCGGGCAGGCATTTCAACTTCAGTCTACCGACATCTGTCATGTCACGTAAGGGGTCAGGGGCCAATGCAGTTCTTTCGGCTATCACTCGACGTCACGCCTCGTAATGTATCGTTGCCTGGGATGATTGAGTCTCTCAGGATGTTCCAGATCGAGACGCCCCTCTGCCATCAGTTTCGCTAGATAGTGAACTCGAAGCGTATCTCGTGACCGATTCAACACATTGGCCAGTTCCGGCAAAGATAAGAACTTGTGGGAACATACCTCCAGAATGGTGTTGATCATCTTGTCTCTTGGAACCTTTTTCTTCTGCCGAACTTCGGCAGCAACGATTTTCAGATCCTCCAAATGTTCGGACCTAGGACTTGGATCTTGGTAGCGCTCCGACGGTTTCCCAGTGTCATGGACTCGGTTCAGCCTTCCCGGGGCTTGAAACAGAAACGGAATTACCGGGGAAGGGGGTTGGTCACCGGCCACGAAATAGTACGTGCCTCGTCCGGTTCCACCGGACCCGGCATCCGTGTTTGAATATCGAACACTCTCGGGGTAGTGCGACCGGCCTGTGCCGGAAGCCGTACCAGCGCTACACAGCAGGAGACAATGACGGACCTTGATACTCTTGAAGGAACTGTAGCTCCCCCTTCGAGCATCCCCCATCGTAGGCCCCGAGATTTTACTTGTTAAATGGCGACGCGGTATGACATCCGGGAACCTCCTTCAGGTTGCCCTTCAGAAACGAAATATTGTGTTCCCGCGAATACTTGCGTTGGACGAATCCCCCCTTTTCTTGACTCTCAAGATTCCACTACCGATCGACTTCCAGTGTGCCCGCAGATTTGTGTCTGAATCTGTTGTCATTTCAGAGCTTTTTTGCTATAATACGCGTTCAGACTGCATTTTGTCGGGGTATGAGTATGAGAAGTCTTGTTTCCGCCGGGATGTTGAGGAATGTGGTATTGGGGCTTGTTTGCGCCTGTACGATTGGGTTGCTGTTGGCAGACGATTCGCATGCGGCCTTCGACATCGACAGAGACGCTTTTTCCATATCCAACGAACCGGGCTACTGCTTTGCCATGGCCGCGTTTGCCCGCTGGTACTATCTTAGGAACAGTGGCGAACCGGGCTTGAGATTATTGCTGAATCAAAGGATACAGACGAAAATAGCCCGTGATCTGCAAAGATTCTACAGTAAGCACCTCATCGGAGTTCAGGCCGATTATTGCAACGAGCACCACCGGGATCAAAGGGAGTCTTACCGGCGATTCCTTGCCGGGCTGACAATCGGTGAGCCGCGGATCGTACTATTGATGAACAAAGGGAATCGTGGAGTCGTGCTTCACGCTGTGCTGGCATATGAATGGTTGCCTGAAAAGAATCGACTCAAGGTATACGATCCCAATTATCCGAACCAGCGGCGCGTAGTCGATCTTGAGTCCAAGGAGTACACTTCCCTGGACATCACTTATAGTGAGATATGTTTTCCGGAGGTCCTGCACCATCATAGGGGGCTTGTCAAAAGGATGGAGCGCCTTTTCAGGAAAAACGTGGCCGTGAGATCCGCGGCACTGGCGCGACCCGCAAGCTTCCGGCCTCGTTGATCAATCACCTGACCATGCAGTCCCCTTCCATTCTCAAAAAGTAAAAGCGATTCCCCCTGAAACCCCCGAGAGGCTGTAGAACCATTCGTTGTTGAGCGGTTGATTGGTTTCCAGGTAGTGGACCAGACGGTTGGACCCCCAGAAGGTGAGCATGATATCAGGATAGGCTTCCCAGAGCACTCCAACGCGAGTCCGGGCTACGAACCCCCTGGTGATAAGGTGGAATCCTTCCATTTCCAAGCGGATGTCGATGCCGTACGGCAGCAAATAGCGCGTTTCCAACCCGATGGTCGGATATGTCCCGTCAAGGCGGCGCGTATTTGATATGACCCCCGCTTCTTGGGTCCGTCCCTTTAGGGTCGCGGCGTGTCGCACGTGATGGATTCCCACCTGGGGGGCTACCCAGAACCCCGGGGAGTCTATGAGTTTGTACCCATATGCCGCGCGCAACCAGGTGAAATCGAGGCTGGTCTCAACAAGGGATCCCACGGGATAGGTCTTGTTTTGGAACCGGAATGTGTCGCGCACCCTTCTCAATCCGGTGGGCACCATCATAAGGTAATCGATGCCCAATAGGTGCTTGTCCAGGATTTCCCCGTGCAGAGTAATCGCTGAGGCCTCGGTCCGATCTATGCCGAGTGTCTTTGAGACATCGACTCTGGTGCCTGATCCGGGCCGCCCCCCCGCGGGGATGCGCATCTGCCCGGAAAGCCACAGATAACTCCATTCCATGCCCAACGTGAACCGGGCATTAGGGGACAATCTGAACGATTCTTGGGAGGAGGCCGGTCCTACCGCAATCATCACCATCCAAAGCGCGAAAGTCAGTCGGAAAGCAATGTGTTTCATCGAACCCATAACTGATCTGCCCTCCGGAAGCAATCCGTCCAATTGGGGGAGTTATATCTCTTTACCGACTTCGGATCAACAGGTACTGTTGTGGGAGGGATCATGCCTCAAACTTTCGGCACAACGAGGCATGAAAGTCCTTTCCTCTATTACTAATGCGCTTTCCAACATGTGACACCTGCTCATGCCGGTGCCGTCCGCCGGGCTCGGAGTGTCTGCTGTGCCTGCAACAAGAAAGACCAACCCAGGCCGCAGGCCTTGCGATTGGTCTTGCTCGGAGACAAATACGTTAATGGTTGCGACAGTTTAGCGCCTACTCAAACCTGTCTGTGGTGGGCGATTCTTGTTGAGTCCGTACTCACGCGGCCACATCGTCTTCAATGGGCCATCGCCCTTCATTGAGCCATCTTACGAGCGCGGCATCTATTGCTTCCTCGAAAACATCGCAACGGGCCGCGATTTCCTTGAAAGTAAGGCCCTTTCGAAGCATCTGGTGGATGTTTTCGGGAATCAGCCTCACTCTGGATCCTTCCATCTTCAACATGCTTCACCCCTTGCGGTACCGGTTACTATTATTAAGATCTCCATCAATCCCGAAGGTTCCCGTTTGCCCAAAAAAAACAAGGGCAGCTCAAAAAAACACCATACCATCGCCAAGGCGAGACCCAACCGACCTCTTATGGGCCTCATGAAGTTCTTCCGCGTACGCCGGTCCATCTAGTATTTCTATTCTACCATTATAGGCCCTGCTCGGTCTCCAAAAATCGCACAGGCAATGTTCTTTTTTTGCGGAAATCAGGATATTTGTCGTTCCGACCGCTCACTGTTGCAGATGTACGGCCGATTCGGAACCCTGTGTGTGGTCGGAAAACACAGTCTGTTCCATATCCGGAAACACTATCTTGATCACTTCATCCATGTGCTCCACTGGAAGCATCTCCAGTCCTTTCCGAATGCGACGGGGAATCTCCTTCATTTCCCTTTCATTCTCGCGAGGTATGATCACTCTGGAGATCAGACCGCGCTTGGCCGCCAGCAGCTTCTCCTTGAGACCCCCAATGGGTATCACACGACCTCGAAGGGTGATCTCGCCCGTCATAGCCAGGTCGTTGGGAAAGGGCCGCTTGGTTAGGGCCGAGACAATCGCCATCGTCATGGTAATGCCGGCTGAAGGTCCGTCTTTGGGTGTCGCGCCTTCGGGAACGTGAATGTGGATATCTATCTTGTTATAGAAATCGGTCTTCAATCCCAGGCCCCATGCCCGGGATCGAACGTAGCTCATCGCTGCCCGCGCGGATTCTTGCATTACCTCTCCAAGTTTTCCTGTTACGATGAACTTCCCGGAGCCCGGCATAAGTGCCACCTCGACTATGAGCAGCTCTCCGCCGGTCTCGGTCCAGGCCAACCCGATGGCGATTCCTTCCTGTTGCTGTTCTTCCCTCCTGCCGTAACGGAATTTCGGAACCCCCAGGAACCTGCTCACGTTCCTGGTATCGATTTCCAGCCGATCCCCTGTCTTGCCGCTCACCACATCCCGAGCCACTTTCCGACACACCTTTGAGAGTTGGCGCTCCAAATTGCGCACGCCTGCCTCGCGAGTGTACCGACGAATGATTCGCATGACGGACTTTCTAGTGAATTCCAGGTGTTCCTCAGACAGTCCATTTGCCTCCATCTGTTTCCGTACAAGGAACTGCTCCGCGATCTTGAGCTTCTCAAGTTCCGTGTACCCGGGAAGACGGATGATCTCCATCCTGTCCTGCAAAGGAGCAGGAATCCCGTGAAGGGTGTTCGCAGTAGTGAGAAACATCACTCTGGACAGGTCGTAATCCACGTCCAGGTAATGGTCGTTAAAGGTGTGATTCTGCTCGGGATCCAACACCTCCAGCAGGGCCGCGGACGGATCCCCTCTGAAGTCCATGCTCATCTTGTCCACCTCATCCAGGAGCATTACGGGATTAATGGTCTGAACCTTTTTCATGCTCTGAATGATCTTGCCGGGCAGTGCTCCGATGTAAGTCCTGCGGTGGCCGCGGATCTCCGCTTCGTCACGAACTCCGCCCAAAGAGATGCGGATGAACTCCCTGTCGGTTGCGCGGGCCACTGACTTGGCCAGAGAGGTCTTGCCAACACCGGGGGGGCCTACCAGGCACAGAATCGGACCCTTTATCTTTTTGACGAGCTCTTGGACCGCCAGATATTCTATGATTCGTTCTTTTACCTCTTTCAATCCATAATGGTCCTCATCGAGGACCCGCTGGGCGTCGTCGATACCCGGGTGAGTCGAGGAGACTTCCAACCAAGGCAGCACGAGAAGCCAATCAATGTAATTTCGGACCACAGTGGCTTCTGCCGACATAGGTGACATCATCTTGAGTTTACGGATCTCTTTTGTGACTCTAGCCCGCGCGTCATCCGGCATCTGTTTTTTTGCCAGATGTTCTTCCAATTCGCCGATTTCACTCTGGACATCGTCCTTTTCCCCCATTTCCTTCTGGATGGCCCGCATCTGCTCGTTGAGGTAATATTCTCTCTGGCTCTTTTCCATCTGCTTCTTGACGCGGTCGCGGATTGTCTTGTCAATTTGCGCAATCTCGATTTCGCCCTGCATCAGTTCCAGGAGCTTCTCCACCCGCTCGGTCAAGGACGTGCATTCCAGAAGACGCTGTTTATCCTCCAAATTGAGATTGAGTTGTCCCGCTATGGTGTCCGTGAGACGGACAGGGTCGTTCATGGCCCTGACGTTGGAAATGAATTCCTGGGGAAGCTTCTTGTTGACGGACAGATAATCTTCCAACACGGATTTGATCCCCCGAGTCAGGGCTTGAATCTCAACATCTCTTTCCAGAACCTGTTCGCTGATTTCCTCCACTTCCACGCTGAAGAGCGTATCGGAGTCCACGTACCCGAGTATCCTGCCGCGGCAGCGACCTTCCACAAAGACCTTGATGGTGCTGTCAGGCAGCTTCAGCATCTGGATGATGCGCCCGATGGCGCCTATTTCGTAAATGTCTTCCCGACCCGGATTGGTCTGCTGCGCGTTCCGCTGGGACGCAAGAAAAATCTGTCTGTCCGACTTCATCGCAACTTCAAGGGCTTGTATGGAACGATCCCGTCCAACGAACAGAGGGATCACCATGTAAGGGAACACCACTATGTCCCGCAAAGGAAGGAGTGGCAGCACAAGGGTCCGCTCTGCGTGTGAGTCTTCCTTTTTAGTGAAAAACATGGCCGATATTCCTCTCAACAGGCTTGGGGAGGCGGAATGAGATTTCACGCCTCATTTGCGTATCCGCGTAAAGGATCACCGCGTCAGCCGATCCGGTTCAGTGGATAAGCTGCACAAAGCAAGATTCCCATAAAAGTCCCTTTGTCTTGAGCACAGGCTCGGGTCTACGAATGGGGTGGTTTGGAGGATCGCGCAGTACGCGCAGCGCGGTTTTGCCGGCCCTGAATCCGCTGACGGGACCTTGACAGCTGCCGGCCGTTCACGCTGTTATGCCGGCCCGGCCAGGGCCTCCCCTGCAAATTGTTGCGCAGCGTGCGCGCTCTTTACACCCCGGTCCGAGGCGAAGCCTCGGGGCTGCTGGACAGTGGAAAAGACTCTTATGTTTCGTTGTGCCTCTGTTTTGAGGCATTTATGTTGATTTGGATTGTCTCCCCGTCAGGATGCCGATTCTGCTTCCTGTTCGAACACCAGGATGCATTGCGCGCCATTCAAGACCACGTCTTCGTTGACAATTACCTCCTGGAGGTTCTCCAAATCCGGGAGATCGTACATGATATCGAGCATGGCCGATTCCAGCATAGATCTCAGCCCCCTGGCCCCTGTCTTGCGGGAAAGGGCTTCCGAGGCCACCGCGCGGAGCGCCTCATCAGTGAAACGCAGATCGACGCGCTCGAATCCGAAAAGCTTCTTGTACTGCTTCACCAGGGCGTTCTTCGGTTCCAACAGGATTCTTACCAGCGCCTCCTCATCCAATTCGTGCAGAGTCGCTGCAACGGGAAGTCTGCCCACGAATTCGGGTATCAGCCCGTAATGTATCAGATCTTCCGGCTGAACTTGCTCGAGCACATTACCTATTTCCTCAGAGCCGGCCCCTCCGATTTCGGCATTGAATCCCATTGACTTCATATTCATTCTCTGCTGAATAACCTTGTCCAAACCAACAAAGGCGCCTCCGCAAATGAACAATATGTTGGTGGTGTCCACCTGAAGGAACTCCTGCTGTGGATGCTTCCTCCCGCCCTTGGGGGGCACGTTGGCCATTGTCCCCTCAACTATTTTCAGCAGGGCTTGTTGAACACCTTCTCCGGACACATCTCTTGTGATACTGGGATTCTCGGTCTTGCGTGATATCTTGTCGATCTCATCTATGTAAACGATTCCTCGAGAAGCCCGAGATATATCGTAGTCCGCGTTCTGGAGGAGATTGAGGATAATGTTTTCCACATCCTCTCCCACGTAACCTGCCTCGGTGAGGGTTGTGGCGTCCGCGATGGCAAACGGAACGTTGAGAATCCTGGCCAAGGTCTGCGCCATGAGCGTCTTTCCCGACCCGGTTGGACCAATGAGAAGGATATTGCTCTTCTGCAGTTCCACTCCCTCCAGGTCGGGCTTGGCCTCTATGCGCTTATAGTGGTTGTGAACCGCGACCGAGAGAATCTTCTTGGCCTGTTCCTGGCCTATCACGTAGTCATCAACGGCCTTCTTTATGTCGGCAGGAGTCGGAGCCCTTGTGCGGGCCCGACCCTTTTCTTCTTTCTCGTATTCCTCGGCAATTATTTCATTGCAAAGCTCTATGCACTCGTCACAGATATAGACCGTCGGACCAGCGATAAGCTTTCGAACTTCGTCCTGACTTTTTCCGCAGAAGGAACAGTAAAGGGAAGAGAAATTTCCTTTTCGGCCCGTCATAGGTTCCTCCTTGAGCCTTGGTTGATTGTTGTATCCTGAGTAACGGATATTGGGGTTTCCATAATAAGATCGTTTCTTTGAGAGTCCAGGCTCACGACTCCGGATTCTCTACAGCTTCAGCCGACTCCCGCCGGGAAATCACCCTGTCCACTATCCCATATTCAGTCGCCTCCGCGCCGCTCATGAAGAAGTCTCTTTCCGTATCGGCTTCAATGCGGTCAAGGGGCTGCCCTGTGTGCTTGGAAAGAAGGAGGTTGAGTTCCGTGCGCATGCGTAAGATCTCCTTGGCGTGGATCTCTATGTCGGTGGCTTGGCCCTGAAATCCACCCATCGGTTGATGGATAAGGATGCGTGTATGGGGAAGGGCGTGGCGCTTGCCCGAGGTTCCTGCTGCAAGCAGCAGCGCCCCCATGCTCGCGGCCTGACCGATGCAGATCGTCTGGATATCGGGTTTCACATACTGCATCGTATCGTAAATTGCCATACCCGACGTGACAACGCCGCCGGGAGAATTGATGTAGAAGTTGATGTCCTTGTCAGGTTCCTCACTCTCCAGGAACAGCAATTGCGCGATTATCAGATTGGCCACCATGTCGTCCACCGATGTCCCCAAAAAGATGATCCGCTCTTTGAGCAGCCTCGAATAAATGTCATAGGATCTCTCCCCACGACTTGTTTGTTCAACCACTATAGGTACGAGCATGTCCTCACTCTTTCTCGGATTTCTGATCTTTAGATTCTTCTTCTGCCTCGGCTGGCTCCACTTCCGTCACTTCCGCGTTTTCCTCAATCATCTTGAGAACCTCTTCCATCAGAAGCGTAGATCGCACATCGTCCAGCATGTTGTTTTTTTCCAACTGATCACGGTAGTAGTCTTCGGAGACTCCCAATTCCCGTGCGCTCTTTCTCATGGCCTCCTCAAACTGCTCATCAGAAACTTCAATCTCCTCCTGCTCACTGATGGCTCGCAGCATCAAGGTGACCTTTACCGCTTTCTCCGCTGAAGGACGGACATTGTCGCGCTGTTCCTGTGTCGGCGGCGGAAGTCGCTTAGGATCGATGCCTTGAAGTGCGAGATTCCGAAGGGTCTGTTCCAGAATCGCATCAATCTGATTTTCGATCATCGACTCAGGCACGTCAAACTCGTTCTTTTCGAGCAGACCTTCTGCGATCTGATCTTCCATCTCTTTCCTTGTTTGCGTTTCCTGCATGCGCGCTAGGTCATTCCGGATTTCGTCCTTGAGTTGCTCCAGACTACCAAATTCCCCGAGATCCTTGGCAAAGTCATCGTCCAGTTCGGGAAGGATGCGTTCCTTGACCTCTTTTATCGTGATACCGAATGTGGCTGATTTCCCCGCCAGTTCCTTGTTGGGAACATCATCGGGAAACTCAACGGTTACCTCTCGCGGGTCGTTCATCTGCATGCCTTCCAGCTTTGAATCAAAGTCCGGAAGATAAAAGTTTCTCCCGAGTTCCATGTGGTACTCGGAGACCGTCAGGGATTGGATCTCGCCCGACTCCGACCGGGCATTGATGTCAACCAACAGGTGGTCACCTTCCGCTACGGCCCGGGAGTCCGAAACCGGACTCAGTTTGGCCTGTCCTTCTCTTAGACGGTCCAGACGTTCATCCACGTCCGTCTCCTCAAGTTTCCGGATCGTCTTTTTCAGCTTCAGTTCTTTGAAGCCGCTCACCTCTATATTCGGCGGGACTTCAATTTCAGCTATGTATTTGAACGGCTTGCCGTCCTCAAAATCCTCCGGTTCCAAGCTGAGCACCGTCACGGGTATAATCTTCTCGCCTTGGAGCCCCGGCTCAAACGTTTCGTCGATTATCTTGCGGGCAGCTTCTGATTCCACCTGTTTCTTGAAATAGGATCGAACTAGATCCAGTGGAACCTTGCCCTTCCGGAATCCTTTGATCTGAACACTCTTTTTCAGATCTCGGTATTGAGAATCGATCAGATCGTTTACCCTGTCAACAGGAACCTCAAATGTTACCTTCTTCTTTGTATCGGTGACGTCTTGCACTGTTATATTAGTCATCTCTCCTCTTCAAATACCAGGAACCCTATCTTGATGAAATGAAACATGGGTAGACGGCTTTCACGCCCCTAATCCTGCCACACACCGGCTCGGCATGCCGTCTTCCCGACAGCCTTTCTTTTTGCTCACTTAGTATACGTCAATCCATTCCAAAAGGGAAGGGCATGGGCCCCAATGGCCAATCCTTCAGTTGCGCGCGGCAGATCGTCTCGTGGCGCACGTTATTGCGAGGAGAGAATCGACGAAGCAATCGCTGTATTCAGAGCGCTGGAGATTGCTTTGCTGCGCTCGCAATGACATCTGTCGGGAACACCCGAATGACTGAAGGACTAACCCAACGGGCCTCACAGGCTCATTCTTCTTGAACCTGAGCGCGGGTTCTGTTAGACAAGACGGCAACTTGGTCTTTGTCCCACACAATCTGAGCCCCTGGAAGAGCTTGCTCGTTTGCCGTCCGCGAATTCAATTCTGTCAGAGGCTCAGCGCAAAGTCGTCAGGAGGGATCTCTTGAGCCGGCCACATTCAGAAGATGCGCGGTTGATCAGTTTGGTCGTGCCGCTCTACAATGAAGAGCACAATGTACGACCACTCATGGAGCGATTGAAGAATCTCTTCGACAGAATCCAATGCCCGTGGGAGGTTGTCTTTGCCTTGGATCCCAGTCCGGACAACACGAGGGCCGTGATAATGGAACTCGTTCAGGAGGGCTGGCCCGTGCGTCTTCTGACCTTTTCAAGGAGAATCGGCAAGCCCCTTTCTTTGCTCGCGGGCCTCGATCACGTCAAGGGGGATGCTTGCGTGATCATTGACGCTGATCTTCAGGATCCACCGGAACTCATAGAGAAAATGATAGGAAAGTGGCGCGAAGGCTTTGAGGTGGTCATAGCACAGAGAATGTCGCGAAAAGGGGAAAGCGCCCTGTATCTTGGCGCGGCCCGGATTTTCTACTGGATCCTTGAAAAGATCGGCGATGTTCACGTACCAGGAAACACTGGTGATTTTAGGCTCCTGGACGCTCGCGTCGTCCGTGAAGTCTGCCGATTCAGAGAGCGTCACGGCTTCCTGAGGGGCATCAACGCTTGTGTCGGCTTTTCAACTGCTCTAATACCCTTTGACCGGGACCCTCGATCGGCGGGAAAGACTCAAATCTCTGTGCTGGGGTCTGTGAACATAGCCCTGGACGGCATAATCCCCTTTTCCAGGATTCCGGTTCGTGTCATCTTCTGGCTTGGATTGGTGCTGATAGCGGCCGGCGGACTCGGGGGCCTGATTTGGCTATTCTGCGCGCTATCGTCGGGGTTCTCCGGAGTCGGCATGTTGGAAGCCGCCCTGGTCTGGGCCACGATTCTGGCCGGCCTCACCATAACCTGTCTGGGCATCATTGGTGAATATGTTGTGCGAACCTATGAAGAGGTGCGAGATCGCCCACTCTACATCGTGGATGAACTCATCGAGTCGGACGGCATTCCACGAAGCGTATTGGACTGATATCTTATGAAAGCTCTTGTAACCGGAGGCGCCGGGTTTATCGGCAGCCACATAGTAGATGAGCTTGTTCGCCGCGGAAACGATGTGATCGTGTACGACAATCTTTCCACGGGACAGGCCGGTCATCTGGAGCAAGCGGTCGGAACCGGCAGGGTCAAGCTGATAGAAGCGGACATACTTGACGCTCAGATGCTGAGAAAGTCCATGGAAGGGGCTTCTACCGTATTTCATCTGGCTGCGAATGCAGACGTGCGGGGAGGCCGGGCCGACACCTGGGTCGACCTGGAGCAGAATGTGGTCGGAACCCATCGAGTCCTGGAGGCCATGCGACACACAGGCGCGAAGAGCATCATCTTCACGAGTTCCGCTACCGTGTACGGCGACCCGGAGATCTTTCCTACCCCGGAGGACTATGCTCCGTTGCAAACTTCGGTTTACGGTGCTTCAAAATTAGCGGCTGAGGGATATATCCAGGCGTTCGGAGAATATTTTGACATACGTAGCTACGTGTTCCGGTTCGTTTCCTGGATTGGCGAACGCTACTCCCACGGCGTAGTTCATGATTTCATGAACAAGCTCCGGGACAACCCCGGCGAACTGGAAATCCTCGGTGATGGAAATCAGAGGAAGTCCTATCTTCACGTGGAAGACGGTATTCGCGGGATCTTCCAGGCCCTCGATGATGTCGAAGGCCCCAAGAACGTTTTCAACTTGGGCCATGAGGAGTACATGAACGTGAAGGAGCTGGCTGGAATCGTGTGTGAAGAAATGGGGCTTGACGGGGTTTTGTATCGTTTCACCGGTGGCGAGCGAGGCTGGCTGGGAGACAGCCCCTTTGTTCACCTGGACATCAGCAGGATGAGGAGCACCGGGTTTCAGCCCCGAATCAGTATAGAAGAGGGCATCCGCCGAACTGTCCGCTATCTCCTTCGCAATCCCTGGTTGCTGGATTCCAGGAAAAAGTGAGCGTTCGGCCTGTCGATGCAGGCCAAAGGAACGGTAGGCCCTTGACAATTCTGGACAAATACATAATCAAGGAATTCCTGAAGGTTTTCACGGTTTGCGCGGTCGGCTTTGTTCTCGTGTTCCTGCTGGTGGAGCTTACCGACAAGATCAAATACTATTTTCAGTACAACCCATCCGGTTGGCTGATGCTGAAGTATTTTCTTGTGAAGATCCCCGGGTATTTTTTCTTCGTGGTCCCGTTGGGCATTCTCATGGGCGGAATGCTCTCCCTCTTGATGTTGGCCCGGAACTCCGAAATCATCGCCATGCAGGCCAACGGCCTCGATGCGCTCAACATAGCCCGTCCGGTTCTGTTCATTGGGGTGGTAGCAAGTCTGCTGACGTTTCTCTTGAATGAGACCATCATCCCATGGTCCAACAGCTATAGCGAGTACATCCAGAACGTCGAGATAGCAGGTAAACCGGATCGAACGTTCTTCAAGGGCGACCAGATCTGGATGCGCTCTCCCGGCTCTGTGACCCAAGTTCAGAAATTCGTAAAGTCCAGTCAAGCGTTGGAACGTGTGACGGTCGTTCAATTGGACGCTGATTACAACTTCGTGCAGAGGCTGTTCGCGGACAAGGCCCGATGGTGGAACGGCCATTGGATCTTTTACGGGGTTAACCGCACCCGCAGATTACCCGGGGGACGATTTCGCGTGGAAACCATCCCGTCAATGGAAGGGCCTCTCAAGAAACCCCCGGCAGATTTCGGCAGAGTTGAGCGCCTTGCCAAAGAAATGAACTTGGTGCAGCTGTCTGCCTACATGGACAAGATAGTTCAAGAAGGCCATCATCCTACACGGTACCTGGTGGATTGGCACGACAAGATAGCCTTCCCACTGGTCTGCATCATAATGGCGGTGCTCGGTGTGCCGTTTGCAATGAAGGTGAATCCCCGAGGCGGGGGCGTTGCCATAGGACTGGCGCTTTCAGTGGTGATTGCTTTCGGATACTGGATGGTTCACACGTTGTTCATCGCGCTTGGGCATGGGGGATACATCCCGCCCGTGGCCGCGGCCTGGGCCTCCAACGTGATTTTCGGTCTCTTCACGACTGTGCTGCTCCTTCAGGCCGGAACCTGAAGGGGAATCCTACAAGAATGGATGCACTGCAAAGTCCACCGAGTGCCGTCACTGACCGACCATCCAAGAGGGGGGCGCCGGACCCTTATCTGATCCGTTTGAATTTCGCGAAGAGGCCCGGGTCCTTGGTATCCTCAAAGACCTCTATGGACGTGTACTGATTGGGACCTTCAAATCGAACGTACATGATCTCCTCCCCGCGCATGCCCTTGGGTCGATGCCGAAGTTCGTGCCCTGAGAGGGTCCAGTTGCCACCCTGGACAGTCTCCGAGCCTCCGTGTCGGGAGATCCGCCGAAAAGTCCCATCCTTGCGGTACTGAAGGACAAGCGTAAAAGCGTTGTGTCCCTTGCTCACGAAGGGGCGTCCTTTGTACCCCTTCCTGTAGGGCTTTCCCGGCTCCTTGGTTTCATATATCTCCCAGTTGCCTGTGAGCCCGGGTTTGGCTTCCGCATCTCCGGACGCTGAGTCCGCTCCACATAAGGGAACCGCCGGCAGACTCACAAGAAGCACGGCAGACAGCATTGCGACCATCCGCAACTTTTGCACCATTCGCTCCTTTCAACTCATGCACCGGATTTTTCAAAAAGGGTAGCGTGTGGCTCTGAAAGCCGCCCGAAAGCAAGTGAGCCCTCGGTATCACGATGCTGAAAACGTAGCACAAACGCCGGAGTTCCGCAACTTTTTACTTTTCTCTTGACACGGGAGTCATGGGCTTGGCATGAGATAGTTCATGCGCACACCACAGACTACGGTTCAGAAGACGCCCTTCTACATGAACGGCGATGTTCTCATGGCCCTGACCTACATGGTTTCGGGCGTTTTGATTACGCGCGAAGGGGGGCTGAAACTTTGGGAACTCTGGATTAAGCTCTCCGCGTACTTGCCGTTTTCGTTCCAGGACCAGGCGGCTCAAAAGATTCTCCCGTTCTTGCCGGTGATAACCAAGACATTCATAATAACCGTGAGCTCAGTCTGCGCGGTGATAATCGGTGTTCTGTGGATTCTTTCCGGGTTGTTCGAAGCAGTTCAGGCACGGGCGCGACCGTTCAGCCCCGCCGGCTTTGCCCGGCCGGATCTAGCGGCGGAGTCTCTAAGGACGGGAGCGCCTCAGTACTGGCGATCCCCACCGTGGCTTGTGCGAATCATGGCAGTGGTTTGGCCCAAAGCTCGTTTCATGACCCCGGTATCTTACGACCTGTTGGGCGAAGTGCTCGTGGCCTTCTGGAAAATACTCTTCATGAGTCTGTTGATCGCCCTTATGACCTTTCTTCTGCAATGGGCTCCCGCATTGTTGGAAAAACGGCTGAACGTGACGCTCAATCTGGCCGTTCCCTCTGCCATGCCGCTGTACTATGTGCTCGGCCTGATGGCTGCGATAAATCTCATCATAGGTCTCACGCTTGTTCCGCTTGGGCGACAGCTATTTCACCGCAGCTCCAAAGAGATTATTGTGAGGGGGCGGGGAGATCCTCACCTCTTTTTCGCGCTCGTTGAAGAGGGCTGCCTCCTTCTCAATCCCCGCGGATTTCCCGATTCGAGGCCTGTACGGCTTGAGCAGGCCTCGACCCCCCGGGCCAAGGGAACACTTGTTGAGACCTTTCCCACAATTGTCCGATCCTTTTCAAGGCCTGTAGGGTACCTATGCCTTCCTGTCATGGCCGTGCTCCTCGTGCTCGGGTTTTCGAGGCTGGTGCAGTTTCAGATGTCTGCACAAACCATGAGTCATGGTGATTTCCTGGCACTACAACTTCCCGCATATCTACTGGAAATCGTATTCGCTTTCAGCCTTATATTATGCGGGCTGCACGTATCGGAATGGGCTCGAAATCTCCTGGGGATTTGCAGATTCAAATCAGCGCTGATCTTTTGCCGTTTGAAAAGAGGCACCGGTTCTGAAAGCGTTCCTGTTGAAAAGCATGGAAAGAAGCGTTTGTTCGCTCGCGCTCAGGGACAGGATCCAATAGACTGGCAGACCGCGCAAGGCGTAGACGAAGAATTCGTTGATTGGGCAAAAGCCCCTGAAGCGGCCAAGCAATTCCGGGTTGAGATCACCTGGGCCGATGTTGTGTCCGAATCAGCCTCACCCGATGCGGACAGGCATCTGACCATTATGGAAAGGACCGAAGCATTGGACGGGGGAATGGCCAGAATTCTCGAGCTGCCGTTTCAAGTGAAGCTTGAGTGCGAAGAGCCTTTGCCGGCTATTGAAAGACCACCTGAATCTTCCTCTGACCTCAGTGAGGTTCAAGGTGGCGTCGAAAAGCCCTGAGCAGTCCGGAAAGCGGGAGTCAGAATAGTCATGAAGTTCCAAAGGAAGAGAATGATCATTGTCGCCACGCTTCTCCTTGTCGCGGTCGCGGTTGGGATTTTTGCTCTCATACTGGTTATGGACAGTACCTATTTTCAGAGTCCTCAGTACACACGACATGGAGAAGGACCCTCAGATGTTCTCGTGGTGTACTACTCTAGATCGGGCAACACAGCGGCATTGGCCAGGGAGATAGCCAGAGGGCTGGAGGCCGACACAATAAGGATAGAATCACGAGAGTACCCTTTGGATTTCAAGGGTTGGCGGAACGCGGCGGGTGACGCTCTGAAGGGTTCTCTCCCGGAAATCACTCCTGAAGTCGTTGACTTGAAGAAGTACCGCTTGGTTTTTCTGGGCGCGCCGATATGGTTTTGGCGACCAGCGCCACCATTATGGACGTTTGTGGAGAAAAACAGCTTTATTGGGAAGAATGTCGTAGTATTCAACACGTTTAACAGTGGTTTCAAGGAAGACGAGATGGAGGTATTCCGGAAAAGGATTAGAGAAAAGGGAGGGAGCTTCATAGATCATGTTTTTGTGAGACGAGGCCGAATTATTTTCCAAATGACCGGAAAAGAGCTCATAAAACAGTCACAACAACTGGTGAAGAGCAAGGTCGCCCAATGGAAAGCCCTTATACGGAAACCACACGAGCAATAGTCGGCCTGATTCCAGTTGCATTTCAAACCCGGAACATAAGAAGTGAGCGATTTGTGGCAGTTACCTAAAACAATGACCGATTGATTCTTGGGCGCCATTATCGGCTTGGTCTTCGGCGCCTATTCGCTCTTTCAACAAGCTGCATTCTTACGAAACTTTTTGCGAAATGGTATCAGTACTCGTTTGATCGCGCGGCGGTATCACGGATTCGCAGGCTGGAAAGCCTGCGCCACAGGAAGAAGTTTCGGAGGAATACGAAACTGATTTCGAGAACCACTATAGGATCCACGCGGGCGAAAAGAAAGAAATGGTTCCCACAAAAAAAAGAGGAGACCCACAGGTCTCCTCTCCTTGATTTGGTTCGGGTGTGTCAGGGATTACAGTTCAAGCCAGGAATGGGAATAGAGCGAATGCGCCAGCAGGAGCTTGGCTGTCTTGACGTAATCGACCTCTTTCTTGTCCAGGCCCGATGTGTCAATTTCCTCGCCGTCCATGACGCGTCCCACCAGTTCTTCCAGTTCCGGCGCCTTGTCGTGGGCGATGTTTACGATCTCGTCATCGAACCCGTCGAGTATCGCTGAAGTTATCCCGCACCTCTTCAGCATGATCAGGTAGACCTGATTCAGAACGTCTCGCAGTTCGTCGGGGGAACCGTTGCTGACATTGGAGAGCCCGCAGGTAGATTGACATCCCGGCGCGAGATCAGGCAACCACTGCATAAAGGTGGTACATCCCTGAAGCTCTTGCTGCTGTGAGGAAACCGGCACAACGATCGGGTCGAACCAGATGCTCTCCAGGCCGATTCCCAGTTCCGTGGCCTGTGTCATCATGCTGTCCAGGAGAATCGTGCGCTCGTTCTCATCCCGGGGGATTCCGTCGGGTCCCCACATCAGTCCCACCATCTCGCAGTTATACTTGGGGACAAGCGGGAGTTGAAGGGCCATGCGCTCGGGAGTGGCCATGATGGAGTTGATCACCGCCGGCCCATCCTTGATCTCATAAACCTGGAGACCCGCTTCCACTGCTGCACTATTAGTGGTGTCCAGGAATAAGGGGAGGTCCGTCGCCTCCTGAACCGTCTTGACCAGCCATTGCATCATCTCGGCTCCGCCCTTGCGAGCCGGACCCAAGTTGAGGTCCAGCAGGTCGGCCCCCCGCTCCGTGAGCTTCTCCGCCCATTCCTGAATGGGCGCCGGGTCCTTCTCACGCATGGCATCGCCCGTATATTTCGACATTATATTGATGTTCTCGGCCACAACCTTCATCATAGCCACATACCTCCTGGTTTAACTACCGTTCCTGAGCGGAACGCAACTTGCGTAATCGAATCTCCCATATGCCGACAATGAATCAGCAGAGAATATTGACATCTCCACGACAGGCGCGTTAGCGTGTTTCCGTCGTGAGATGGTTCTACGATTCAGGGCGCTATGGTCGAGCGGCGCCCGGAGGCGCCGCGAAGTTCTGCCGAATCAAGCGTAATTCTGACGCAAATACGCCGGAATGTGCGCCCCTTCCCTGGGTCCGATCAGGATCTTCCAGTCCGGGAGCTCTTCTTCCAGGTCGCCGCTGATGATTGCCGCCGCGCCTGGGATGACGAGTTCCTTTTTCATGGCCTTGTCTTCGATCCCGCATTTCTTGACAAACGGTCCAATGAGATCGCCCACGAATTTACCCGCGGCCCATGCGGTGAGGACGGACAGTCCGTCGGTGTTGACGACCAACAGCCAAGACGGCACACGGCTCGCCTCAATCTCTCCTGAAACTATGAAGTAAGTGAGCGAAAAATTGCTCGTTATGAGCACCGGGGAATTATCGTCGGGGTTGTTCAGCTCGTATATGCCTTGTTCGGTTGTCATGGGCCGCTGCGGGTCCGTGAAAATGTTCAACCGCTGCAAGAGCAACGGGAAGAGGACTTCTCCCCTGAAATCGCTGAGGATTGCGATGCCGCCGTACTTGGCGATAAACGTGCCGGCTGCAATGGCCTCGTCCACAGGGTTATCGGCCATTTCGCCCGGGAAGACGATTGTGGGGAATCCCAGAGGCCGATAAAGTTTCTCCACCGCGAGACGCCGGATCATGACATTGTCCCGCAGGAGCTCACTGAGGCCCTTGGCCCCGGAATCCAGCACTATGTCTTTATGGCCTTTTTCCACGAGCTTGGCGCTTAAGCGCGCCACGTCTCCCACCTTGTCGGCCTTGACCGTTAGCGGGCAGTTGTGCTCCTTGGCCAGTGCGGAAACATCTTCCAGACTATCAGCCGTTGCCGCGTGCAAAAGCGGCTTGTTCTTGCCGACTTCTGCCAGGGCGGCCTTGAACGAGTCCAGGTTGTCGCTGACGAGAACCAGGGCCGCGCCCGCGTCGGAGGCCTTCTTTGCAATCTGCGCGAACCGGGCTGGATCTCCTCCGTCCTTGACAGCGATCAGGTCGGCCTTCAGGGTGAGCCCTACCCTCTCATATTTGAGGTCTTGAAAGGCCTTGATCTTTTCGTCCACAGTGGAGTCGTCTTCAGAAGCAGCTATCATGCACCCCAAAAGGGTGGGGTTGTTGAAGGTCTTTTCATGTCTGAAAAGAACCGTTTCTCCACCGGCCTTTGCAACGCCGTCCCCTGTTCCTATCTCGACGGTCCTGATGGGAGGGGCCGACGCTGAAGCGAGCTTGTCTTTGGCTTCATCTGAAACGTATGGGCAGGCATCCAGTTCGGCCTTGCCTGCGGCAAGGTTCATGGAAAAGGCGAGGCATGTTGGAACACCACACTCCCCGCAGTTAGTCTTGGGCATCAGCTTAAAGATTTCGATACCGGAAAGCGCCATGGATTAAACCCTCCCTCTTTGTGGAAGATCACCAATCGCGGGTGATGAATATAATTTGAGATCGCAGAGGAAGGGGGCTCCGGGAGAAAGAGCCCCCATTCGGCTGCAAATCGTACAGATCTGCCGTAGTCGCGTCACTCTAGCCCACAATCGGGTCCATAGTCAACGCAGGATGCTCCTTTTCCTGAAGGAAAGGAAGGATCGCATCCTCGGTATCCCCGACTGTTTCGTCAGCGATCCTATCGGAGAGATTGGACACGCCCAGCGCTTCTCCGCGAGCGTCGATCTTCTCCTTGAGAGCCTCCTTGAGCAACTTAGGCAACCAGACCAGTCTCAGAATGCCTCCCTCGGCCGCGACAAACTTCGGCGAACCAATGTAAAGCTTGCTGTGGCCCACGAACCCGGGAGTGATGTTACCGCCGCCCGCGCTTCCGGCCAGGGTGGTGAACTTCATTCCACAAGGAGTGATTGCTTTGTAGTCGCGATCCACACTCATGACTCCGTTGCAGGTGGGCAGCACCGCGGCAATGCACTCGAAGCACCCGCATGAAGTCATGGGGTCTTCCATAATGGAGTACGCGTTGTACTTCTCGATCTTGCCCCGTGAGGCCTGGCTGACGAAATCATTGACACCTTGCCACTGGCCCAAGCGCTCGTCGAGCGTCTTGCCCTTGTCAATAGGCTGATTCGGCCCCGTAGGATTGATCTCATTTGAAGCTTTGCAGTCCAACCAGTTGTATGCGCCGCAAAGTCCCGCGCGCTCCGGGGTCACCACGCAGACATGTGTCGGAGCAAAGCTCTGACAGAGTGTGCATGAGTAGAAGGTCTTTTCATCCTCGTCGGTCATACCCTCAACACGCGCGTCCCTCGTAGTATAGCTCTTCTTGGCCCGCTTGAGGAGGGCGTCGCAATCTTTCTGCTCCGTATAGATGGTCACCTTGACCTTGTCCAGAACAGACCCGAAATCCTGATGATACTTGGCGTGGAGAATGGATCCGAAATGTTTGAGGGAGAATCCCTTTTCCACCGCCCCTTTTCCGACCCTGAACCAGGCGATGTCCCTCTGTCCTATGTGCATCATGCCCTGGGCATAGTTGATAAGGTGGTGGATCTGGCGTTCAAGGATCGGCTCAAAGTCGGGCTGCATCTTGCGCCCGGCAACCTCAACCTGGATGCCGAGGGGAATGCGCGTACCCGGTTCAATGTCTTTGAGGTCCGGACCGATCAATTCGATCTCGCCGTCCTCAATCTCATTCATTTCCTTCATCACCGTCCACTCGACAGCTGTGGTCTTGCCGCCGCCGGCCTCCATGTAGATGTCGTCCCCTCGGATCCTCTCGCCCTCGAAAGCGGGTCCATAAGCGACCGGCACAGGAACCTCGGTTACCGTGACTTTCAGACCGCGTACCTCAATGGCCTTGGCAACGATGTCTGAATGGGGAATGTTGGAAATAACATGCTCATACGTGCAGACACCTGTCGGCAGAATCTCGGGAATCGGCGTGTCGGCAATGGTAGGGAATCCGTAGTTGATGCACCCGGCAGCGGCTGCGTACCATTCGTCGCTTACATCACCGAGGGCCAACACGAACGCGAAGACGCGGTCCTTGTTGTAGATGAGGACCTTCCTGAAGTCCCCCGGCGTTATGCCGCCGAAGCTCAACGCGGCCCTGGTGGCAAAACCGACAGCAAAGATGGCGGAAGAGATGTCCGGGCCAAAGGGAACCAGACGAGTCGGCCATCCGATCTGTACACCTGCATCCACCAGCTGCTGGGAGAAGGAAGTCTTATTGTACTCAGCCGCCATGAACACGTAGAGATTCTTCTTCTGGAGTTCCAGGGCCATTTCCGCGGCGATTTCTTTGCTCGGCGCGGAGCCGACTATGGCAGCGAACCCGGGCGCGGTGCCGTCAACGAACTCCACTCCCCTTTTTCTCAGGATAACGTCATCCGCGGCGCCCAACCAGGGCTTGTCATCGGTGGGGTCTTCCGCGGGAAGATAGAAATCAGGGTCTTCGATGTACCGGATCGCCTCGATGATCTCGTAATTGAACAGAGACGCCATGCCCGCGTCCAGGACCGGGCCCAGGTAAGGCAGATGCGCTTTCTCCCTGACCTGGGGTGGAATCAGCTGTTCGCTGCGATCGAGAACCAACCCCACATCTCCCAGGGTTTTAACGGGGAACCCGAGAATGCCGTAGATTACGGGTAGATAGTAGCCCGTGTTGGGAAAGGCCACCTCTTTCTTCTTCCCATGCTTCTTAACGGCTTTCTCATAATTCTTCCTGGCCTTGTTATAGACCTTATGAGCGCCGGCTATGACATTTGCTGCAATGATCTTGGACACTTTGTATATCCTCCTCTGGAAACTTGAAGTCTCATCAAAGGGGAGGGGGGGCCCTCCCCATTTTTAAGCCGAACGCTCGAACTACTCGGACAGCTCACGGCGTGACTCCATGTCCATGAGCACACGCTCTCTGGCTTTGTCGATGCCGAGATTCTTTCTGGCCCGATCGATTTCAGCTATACATCTTCTGGCCATCTCATAGGGATCCTTCTCCACGAAGTCCCATCTGCCACCATAGACCTTCTGGATATCCTTGAAGAGGTAGTTGGTGCAGACATCCTCATTGATTGTCGGGAATCCCGGACCGCCGAAGAGGACGTAAACGCCGGAAGCCACGAAGTACTGTCCGATGGAGATGGCTTTCTCACTCATCCATTCCGGGGCCACGCCGACAGCCGGGACCTCCCCGATGTCGTCCCCCAGCCCGCCGTCTCTCACCACCGCTGTGGCGGCCATGAGGATTCTGGTATTGTCCACGCAGGACCCCATGTGCAGCGCGGGCGGAATCCCGACCGTCTCGCACACTTCCGCGAGGCCCGGTCCCCCGTACTTGGCCGCTGCCTCCGGGGTTAGAAGCCCGGCTTTCCCCAGTGCTATCGCTGAGCATCCTGTGGTCAACACGAGCACATCGTTCTTGATGAGCTCCTTTGTCAACTCCACGTGCAGATAGTCGTGCTTGGTGCGCGCATTGTTGCACCCGACGATTCCGGCCAGACCCCGGATCTTGCCGTTGATTATGTTGTCGTTCAACGGGCGGTAACTGGCCCGGAACATACCCCCGAGCATGTAGTTGATGGTCTCGTGGCTGAATCCCACGACCATGTCCTGCTTTTCCGTGGGAATGGCCACTTTGCTCTTGTCTCGGTTGGGAAAGTTGTCAATCGCTTCCCTGACGATCGCGCGTGCGGTAGCCAGGCCCTCGGCTTCGTCGTACGCGTAATGCTTGTACGCTCCCTGCATCTGCGCGATGGGGCTTGTGGTGACGATTTGCGTGTGGAAGCACTTGGCCAGTTCCGCGACCCCCTGCATAATGCACTGGACGTCGACCACCATTGATTCCAGAGCGCCGGTTATTATGGCCATTTCCTGTTGCAGGTAGTTGCCCGCGATGGGAATGCCGTGACGCATCAGTATCTCGTTGGATGTGCAGCAAATGCCACCCAGGCTGATACCGCCCGTAGCGCCCTTGCTCCTCGCGTATTCGATCATCTCGGGATCTTGTACCGCCTGAACGATGATCTCAGACAGGGACGGTTCATGGCCGTGCACGATGATGTTTACCGTATCCTCCTGCATGCAACCCAGGTTCACCTTCCCAAGGATCGGCACCGGTGTTCCGTACATGACATCAGAGAGATCCGTGGCTATCATGGATCCGCCCCAGCCGTCCGCAAGCGAGCATTTGGTAGCCAGGCGGATGATGTGCTCCATTTCCTGGTTCACGCCCATATGGGTCATGTGCATGACCTCGACTATCGGGCGGTCGCAGCCGGTAGGAATGACTCCTTCTTTTCGCCAGATCTCCTGTCGTTTGAGCGGCGCCCGCTTGATGTTGAGCAATTCGCCGTGCTGCTGACCGTACTGAGCCAAGGCTACTTCACCAACTTCAATCGCGATGTCTTTGACATCACGATCTTTGGTTTCGACGCCGTAGTCCATGGCCACAGCCATCAATTTGGGAATGTCCTTGACGTGGTAATCGGGGAGTTCACCCTTTGCCGCACGCAGGAAGGTATGCGCAACGTGGCGACCATGGTCACTATGGGCGGCGCAGCCGGCTGCCACCATTCTGGCGAAGTTACGCGCTGCGATGGTTTCAGGAGTGGCCCCGCAAACGCCTGTTCTCTTCAGCCGTTCTTCTGGTGTTTCTTCCTTTTTCTTCGGCGGAAGGACTCGACAGGGACCCATGTTGCAGATCTTGCAGCAGGAGCCTCCCTTGCCGATGGGGCAAGCCGTCATGAGCCTGGCGCGGTGAAAAGCAGTCGAATAGCCTTCCCGGTCGGCTATGGCCAGCCCGTCCAAAGTGACCTCGTCAATGGTGTACTCGGTCCAATCAGCAGGCTTCAGTTCTCTCTTCTTGATCGGGGGACCCGCGGGGGCCGGCGCTGCAACTTCTCCCGGGGCAGGTGCGGCCGCGGCCGGCGCCTGACCGGACACGAGGGCGCCCAGGCCGGTTGTCAGATTCTTCACAGCCCTGAACACGCCTATCATTTCCTTTAGGCCTTCAAGGTCTTCCTTGGTCATATGTGCCATTATTTGTTCCTCTATCTCGCCGGCGTCAGGCTCGGCCGACGCGGGTTTTGCCGCGGCCTTCTTTGGCGCCGCGGGGGGCTCTTCCTTCTTGGGAGGAGCCGCTGCCGCGGGTTCTTTCTTGGGCGCCTTCGCAGGCGCTTTTTCTTCTGCGGGGGCCTTTGTCGGGGCTGGCTTGGGCGCGGCCTTCTTTTTGGGCACAGGTTTTGCCGCTGCCGGCTTGGCCGGGGCCTCGGCAGACAGTGAAAGATCCACGTCCATGGAATCCAGATCTGTCTCTATGAGAAGATCGGACAGATACTTACGGATGTGTTCCACGGTCTTAGGGTGCCGCAGGATCAGGAGATCGGACCCTGCCTGGAGACCGCTTATGGCTGTTATGGCCTCAAGGTTGACGCCTCTGATTTCCGGGTCCCCTATTTTGGGTTCATCTTCGGCAGAGAGCTTGGCCTCTTTGGTCTTCCACACCTCCTCGGCTATATTCGAGATGATGGGATACTGCAGCTTGTCATCATTCTGGGTCAGGGCGGCCTGGCGTATCCTCTCCATAATGGAATAGCAATATTCCATGCCATAGCCGACTCCACCCGTGGTGGGATCTATGAGGATCTTGTTGTTGGGAACACCAAGGTTCTCCAGCAGAATGTTCAACTGCTTGGCCAAATTAATGTCGATCGGCGAATTCGCGGCCACCACATGCTTGTAAGCAATGGCAGCTGCGCCTATTTGCTTGTAATTATTCTCCGTAATCGGGCCGATGACCAGGTTCATCCCGTCGCAGGCCTCGCAAACGGCCTTGAGAGTCTCAGTGTTCTTTTCATCGCTGGAAACACCCCACACAATCAGGGGAACATTGACGGCCTCCGCGACTTTCCTGGCCACTTCCGCTGCATGGTCGGCGGAGAGGTCCTGTGCGTTCGGGTCAGTGCCGGCGAGCCAGAGACATACCATGTCGGCCTTGTACTCATCGACACACTTCTTGGCCCAAGCCACCGGATCTCCAAGCACGTCCTTGAAAGCCTCCAGAGTGGCTTGAGGCCATTCGTCGGGCTCAATGTCCATGACTTGGAGCGCCAGTTTGGGAGGATTGGGGCTCTTGCCCTCAAAAGAGTAAAAGCTGTAACCCGTCTCACCCCCCAGGACAACTTCGGCCCCGGGTTTTCCAATTGTGACTTCTCTGATCTTTCCTGAATATTTGACTTTGGGCAGGTTTGCCATTCACCACCTTCCTTGACAGCTAACTGGATTGAACGTCTCGGTGACTACTGTACAATAACCGCTTACGCTGGGGTCTTGCGCTTTTCACTTCCGAACCATTCACCGGGATCGCTGCTGAAATACCTTTCGGCTGATTTAAGGTAACCCATCACCGGATCGGCTTCAACGCCCATGCTGACTCCGCTGATATTGTTTCTCCACTCGTACCGATCCTCATCAGGACTGGGGCCATAGGTGGGGATGAGAATCTTCACCTTTTTGCCGTCAAACCTTTCCTTTTCTTCAAACTTGTCTTTCGCCATGAAGGAGTACCTCTCTTTCGTTGCAATAATCTATGAGCGTTCCGGCAGTCACACAGCCGGTGATCGATCTCAGTCTTTGCGAATGCAATTGCGATGGATGGACTGCGGTATTATGGACGAGTAATTGCGAAGCCGCAACATTTATTTTGGATCTTCACGCAGATAGCACGATTTCGCAAAGTGTGCGCGCATACCAAAGAAGGGACCACGAATTCCCGGATACTTCTTGCCCGATTCCCTCCCCGGCTCTTGTGCGACTGCTAGCATAATATTGATTGGCCGGACAGTCAACAAACAATTGCCGTTCCGCGTAATCATTCACTGGTGTGCGGCACGCGTCCCACAATGGGATTGCAAGTCTGCTCTACGTGATACCCGGGGTGAAGAGGTCCCACGTTCTGCGCCCTCATGAACACTTGCCCCCCGACATTTTGCGAAATCATTGAATGTGCCGGCACTCCCCCCTCGTCAGGGAATGATTACGCTTCTTGCGCGAAGCGGATCACAGCGCGGAAGGCGGCGCTGGGTTGGTTGACAAGTAATCCAGCCTGTTCAGGGCGTTCAGCATGGCCCTGGCCGAGGCCACCAGAATGTCCTCGTGAGCGCCTTGGCCGATGGCCGTGTGGCCGTCTTCCTCCAAGCGGATGGTTGCCTTTCCCAGGGCATCGGTTCCGCCTGTGATCGCACTGATGGAGAATCGCACCAGCTTGGGTGTTCGACCGGTGAGTTTGAGTATCGCGTTGTAGGTCGCGTCCACAGGACCATTCCCCAGTTCTGCGCCGTGGAATTCCCGTCCCTCGATCGTCATCCTCACGGTCGCGGTGGGGACCACGTCGGATCCGGACATCACGGTAACGGACAGCAACTCGTAGGTCTCGGCCACTCTCAGGACATCGTCAAATATTATGGCCTCGATGTCTTCATCAAATACGCTCTTCTTGTGGTCCGCGAGATCTTTGAATCGGGTAAAGGCAAGGTTGATGTCTTCATCGGTGAGATTGAATCCCAGGGTCTTCACTCTCTCCCGAAACGCGTGACGACCGGAGTGTTTGCCGAGCACCAGGGAAGACTTTCCGATCCCGAGAGATTCAGGGTCCATTATTTCATAGGTGGACCTCTCCTTCAAGATTCCGTGCTGATGAATTCCCGCTTCGTGTGCAAACGCGTTTGCGCCCACTACGGCCTTATTGGGCTGCACTGATATGCCGGTGATGTTGCTGACCAGCCGGCTTGTCGGATAGATCTGTTCCTTATGTATTCCGGTTCGTAACCCGAAAGACTTGTTTCGGGTTTCCAGGATCATGACGATTTCTTCGAGCGCGGCGTTACCCGCCCTCTCACCGATCCCATTGATTGTGCACTCTACCTGTCTGGCGCCCGCCTCGATCGCGGCCAGGGAATTTGCAACCCCGAGCCCAAGGTCGTTGTGGCAGTGCACCGATAATATGACATTTTCGCTGCCGGCCACCCGTTCTTTGACAGTGCGGATGAGGTTCGCTATCTCGGCCGGGTAGGAATAGCCGACCGTGTCAGGTATGTTTATTGTTCCCGCTCCGGCATCGATTGCGGTCCGGATGACCTGACAGAGAAACTCGGGGTCGCTCCTTGTGGCGTCTTCGCATGAGAATTCCACCCAGTCCGACAATGAACGGGCCTGGGTTACGGCCTGGCCGGCCATGTCAATCACCTGCTGCTTGGACATATTGAGCTTGTGTTTCATGTGAATGTCGCTGGTGGCGATGAAAGTGTGTATGCCCGGCATCCTGGCGCGTTCCACTGCCTTCCACGCGGCCTCGATGTCCGCCGGGAGCGATCTGGCCAATCCGACCACACGTGTTTCAGTGGTTTGGGCCGCTATCTGACTGACCGCGGCCAAGTCCCCTTCAGAACTGGCAGGAAAACCGGCTTCTATTATGTCTACTCCGAGCTTCTCCAGTTGGTGCGCCAGGCGCAGCTTTTCACGCTGATTCATGGTCGCTCCGGGAGATTGCTCTCCGTCGCGCAGTGTGGTGTCGAATATGAGGACTCGTTCGGACATTCTTCTCTCCCTGGATGTGCGCCTTCTCCGGCCACGAAGTCCGGTCGGCGCGGGCGCGTTTGCACAATTTACGATATCGGATTCTTTGGACTCAGCCCTGTATCGGCCTGCTTCTCTTCCGCGGCCGTTTCTTCGATCTGCCTCTTCCTTCGGACTTGGAGTACCCAGGTCAAGACCGGGCCTGAAATCACGTATCCCGCGCAGAGAAGGAAGGGGACTACATAAGGCGAGGCCGCAATGAGAGCCAGAATCAGGACAAAGGCAACCGTGGAACTGAAAGGTTTTTGCTTGGCCAGAGTGAGGTCCTTGAACGCATGGAACTTCACGCCGCTTACCATGAGGAATGACAGGACATACGTGAGGATGAATAGAACGATCCCGTGGTCCGGCGGATTCAGACCCAGCTTCTTGAAGATCAGAACAGTGGTGCCAATCATGGCCGCGGCCATGGGTATCGGCAGACCCTGGAAGCGCTTTGGGTCTGTGTTGCCGGACTGAACGTTGAATCGTGCCAGGCGGAGGGCGCCGCAAGAAACAAACACAAATGCAGTGACCCAGCCTATTCGACCGTAGGGTTCCAATGCCCACATATACATTAGCAGGGCCGGAGCCACACCAAAGGAGATAACATCGGCCAAGGAATCGAGCTCCAGCCCGAACCTCGTTGTGGTCTTGGTCAACCGAGCAACTTTGCCGTCGATTCCGTCGAAGAATCCAGCGATCAGGATCAGGGCCGCAGCGAGAACGAAACTTCCCTTTATCGCGGATACTATCCCGTAAAAGCTCAGGAAAATGCCGGTGAGCGTCAACAGGGACGGAAGGATGAATATTCCCCTTTTCATCCTGTTGATCCGTTGCCCCCGTCGTGAACGGCCCCCCTCACTGCCACGGGGCCTCTTGCGCTTGAAGAAATCTCCCTTATTCCGCGATGTTGTTGCCATTTGCAGCCGCCTTCCTTTTGGCCGACATCGTTGTCGGGACTGAGGCAAAGCTCGTGTCCGCGATAGACAGGCCCTGGAGCGAAAAGGTCACAGGTTTCTCCCTGGTTATGGTTCCCTCATACGTAATTCCGGGAGCTTGTACGGTTCGCAGTGAACGGTTACCTTCTCTGTTCTAAAATCCTACCTATAATACCATTTTGTTCTTCTGAGGTCACTGCATAGGTTTGAATATTGGTAATCATTCAGTTTCACGGGGCAGATATTTTCATCGATCGTGTCATTGCGAGGAGTGAAACGACGAAGCAATCTCCATGCCTGGCGAGAAGGAGATTGCTTCGCTTCGCTCGCTATGACATCCTGCCGGTGCCCCCGCGTAAGTGATAGGTTACGAATATGTTGATTGTTCCGGTAAGGGAACGTCATCCCGGTGAAAACAGGGGCGGGAATCCAGGCTTCCTCAAGATTTTGCGGACCCCGGGGCCTGCCCCGGGAATCCGATCCGGGGTCTGCCACTACAATTGCGTCAGCAACCTGTTGCAAGGTTTGTTTTGGGACACACCCTAAGCTTTCTGATTCTGCGCTATCACGGTGACCCCGGCCCTGACCTTGTCGCCCGTTTCAACGCTGACGCTCAGGTTCCCCGGGACATAGACGTCCAGCCTGGATCCGAACCTTATCAGGCCGAACCTGTCCCCCTGTTTGACCTTATCACCTGGACCCACCCAGCAGGCGATTCTCCTGGCGATCATGCCCGCAACTTGAACCACTTCAATGGTACGGTCATCGCCGACCACGACTATGGAATTGCGCTCGTTGCTTTGAGACGCTCGGTTATCGCGAGCGTCGAGAAACGCGCCCGGAACATGAGAGACTTTCTGCACAGCACCGGAAATGGGGCAGCGATTGACGTGAACATTGAAGATTGACATGAATATGCTGATCCGTTGCAGCCCGTCCCCCTCAAGGTTTTCCGACTGCGTGGGGCGGACTATTTCTTTTACGACTCCGTCTGCAGGAGAGAGCACCACGCCCTCAATTTCCGGAGGGGTTCGTTCGGGGTTGCGAAAGAAGCATGCCACTGCAAAAGACACAAGGAGAAAGACAAGGGACAGCTGGGAGTAGTCAAGCGACCACAGGAACAGGGCTGCTAAGAACAGGGGGATAATGAAGGGAAGACCCTCGCGCGCGATGAGTTCGTAATGACCTGTCCTTAAAGCCATAGATTCAAATCCTATCTCTTTTGATTTTTCTTGGCGCGTGGAATCGCGGTTCGTCCGGTGCGGATCAGGTCCAAAATACCGGTGGGTTTGAGTAATTCCAGTAAGGCCTCGATCTTGCCCTGATTGCCGGAGATCTCAAGCGTCATGGTCTCGTGGCTGACGTCCACCACCTTACCTCGGAAGATATCCGTAATACGTAGTACTTCCGCCCTTTTCTCATCGGACGCCCTTACCCGTATGAGAATCATTTCCCGGTCTACGTGGTCTCCGGTGGTTAGATCCTGGACCTTCACCACGTTAATGAGCTTTCTCAGTTGCTTGGTGATCTGCTCAATGATCTGGACATTGCCATGAGTGACTATGGTCATCCGGGAATAATCGGTATCAAGCGTTGGGGCTACCGTCAGGGAATGAATGTTGAAGTTGCGGCCTGAGAACATTCCCGCCACCCTCGCGAGGACTCCGGGTCTGTTTTCCACGAGCACTGATATGATGTGTTGGGATTCCATCTAAACGAGTATCATCTCCGTTATTTTGGCTCCGGCCGGGACCATCGGGTACACGCCTTCTTCCCTCTCAACCACGAAATCCATCACAACCGCGGAGTCCGCTTCCAAGGCCTGCTTTATGACCGAATCCACTTCCGAGGTGGTCGTTGCGCGCAAACCTACCGCGCCGTAGGCCTCAGCCAATTTGACGAAATCCGGTGTGCCCGTCATTTCGGTGTGCGCGTACACGCGGTCGTAAAAGCGTTCCTGCCACTGGCGAACCATTCCCAGATAACCGTTGTTGAGAATGGCCACCTTGATGGGCAGGCGGTATTGAGCCACGGTCGCGAGCTCTTGTATGTTCATCTGTATTGATCCGTCACCGGCTATGTCGATCACGGTTCGGTCCGGAAAGGCCACCTGCGCGCCTATGGCCGCGGGGAGACCGTACCCCATTGTGCCCAATCCCCCTGAAGAGAGGAAGGTGCGCGGTTCATCCAGCAAATAGTACTGCGCTGCCCACATCTGGTTTTGGCCGACTTCCGTGGTGATGATCGCGTTTCCTTGGGTGAGCTCGTGGAGTTTCTCCACCACGAACTGGGGCTTGATCGTTGTGGAAGTTCTGTCGAATCTCAACCGATGCTCGTTCCGCCATGCGGTTATGGTAGAGTGCCAATCTCTGAGCTTGTCCGGGGCCGCCTCGGAGAATCCGCTCTCCCGGAGTGTATCCACGAGCATGGCCAGCGCAGTTTTGGCGTCGGCCACAATGGGTACGTCGACCGGGATGTTCTTCTGAATCGTGGTGGGATCTATATCTATGTGAATGATCTTGGCGTCGGGCGCGAATTCGTCCACCTTCCCCGTGACCCTGTCGTCAAAGCGTGCGCCTACCGCGATGAGCAGATCGGAATGGCTCACCGCCATGTTGGCCCGGTACGTGCCGTGCATCCCGAGCATACCAAGGGACAGAGGATGCGCGCCGGGAAAACAGCCCAACCCCATAAGGGTCATGGTGACCGGGAAGCGAGTGATTTCCGCCAGAGTTCGCAGCTCTTTGTGCGCGCCCGACGTGATGACTCCGCCGCCTGCATAGATGACCGGCCTTTCAGCGTTGGCTATGAGTTGCGCGGCTCTTTTGACGGAGGGTTTGTGCGCGTTGACCGTTGGCTTGTACGTGGGCAAGTCCACGGACTCGGGGTAGCTGAAGGGGTGCCGAGATTGGATGACATCCTTGGGTAGGTCGATTAGGACCGGCCCCGGGCGGCCTGTGCAGGCTACCGTGAAGGCTTCTTTGATCGTGGCGGCCAGGTCCTCCACACGGGTTACCAGGTAGTTATGCTTGGTACACGGCCTGGTGATCCCGACAATGTCCGCCTCCTGGAACGCATCGTTCCCTATCAGGGCCTTGGGTACCTGCCCGGTGAAAACCAACACTGGAATGGAATCCATGTACGCGGTGGCAAGACCGGTAACCGTGTTGGTGCCGCCGGGCCCCGACGTAACAATGCAAACCCCGGGCTTGCCTGTGGCCCGGGCATATCCGTCTGCTGCGTGAACCGCGCCCTGCTCGTGCCGCGCTAAAATGAATTGGAATTCATCCGCGAATTCAGTTGACATGACATCGAAGACGTCAATGACCGATCCGCCCGGATAGCCGAATATGACCTCTACTCCCTCTTCTTTGAGGCAGCTGAGAACGATTTGGGATCCACTAAAGTTCACGGGGACTCCGTATGGACCCCGGAATGGACTGGAGACGACCTGCTAGTTCTGGTCTTTGCGAATTCTCATAATGATTCTTTCGATCTGCGTCCTGCCCTGCAGCTTCTTCTTCTTAAGGGCCTTTTGTTGAATTTCTTCCTCGGTAGTGAGGTAGACCCTGCTGTTGAACTTTTCCAGTTCTTCTTCCAATTGGAGGTGATCGGCCCAGAGCGCTTTCAGTTCCGGGTCCTTTTCCTTCCAGTCTGCAATCAGATCGAGGTCTCGTGTTTCCATCCGAAAATCCTGTTCGATAAGTTTGCTAACATTTTCTTTTCATTTATATGCTCGGATTGTTGACTTGTCAACCAATCCATGAAGAAGCCTTTAGCTCGGCCGTAGTAACCATTCATACCAATGCGCGGTCAAATGACTGACTTTGCCTCACCTCCGGAGAAGCCACGGAAGCCCTCGCAGCCCTCACCCTATCCCTCTGGGAGAGGGATAGGGTGAGGGCAGGGAAAGCCGATGACGGCGCAGCAGGGTTGTCACTTGTTCGAAAGCGCATTGGTATCAGTCATTGGGGGACCGACGGGAAGGACCACGTTCTCCAGCCTAGCGGATGGTAAGAGGGCGCGCACACAGGTGCGCGCCGTACAGTCGCCCCCACGAAACTGAATGGTTACCGGAAGGATTCATGACATTGTTTTTTGATACGAGTCCTGGTAGTAGAGAGACAAGGATACTCGTACGCTTGGGCTGAAATCCCTTGACGGTTTGTTCGGGGAATTACTCGGGTAACTGGTAGACCATTTCATTAATGCCGTCACCCTAGCCCTTTCCCGCCAGGGGAGCGGGTTTTCGGTCGCCCCCCTTCGAGGGGGGGGGCACGGGCGCTAACCTGGTGAACACACAGCGAGTCCCGCAGGGACTCCTGATAGTAGCCCCGGAATTCATTCCGGGGTACGCAGGCCCTACAAGGCAACTCCCGAGTCCCCGTGGGACGACTGAAACTCCTTCCCTACTTGTCGGAGTTCAGCCGTCCCTCCGGGACTCGGGCCCGTCGGTAGGCACGGCATACCCGGCGATGAATCGGTGGCTACTATCCAATGTGCCTCCGGAACATCTCGTCGGCACAGTCTAACACCAATGCGCAATCAAGAGAGTGAGATCACTCTTGGGTGGCACTGCCGGCTTGCCCGGCAGTGGTCTTTATGACTTAATTGAACGCGCATTCCTATGGAAGTCCTGTTTGTTCGCAGAGCCGCCGGCCCCAAGTAGGGGAGGCGGAGCCTCCCGGTATGCTATTCCCAGGCAGAGCCTGGGAACGAGAGGAAGAGACTTTTATGCTTCGTTGTCGCTTTTTTCGCGATGGAAGTTGGTATAAGTTGACACCTATAGGCCTAGGGGGAGCGTGATCTTAGGGTCTGTCACAGAATGAACCTTGCAACAGCTTGAATTGTTGGGCAGACCCCGGATCGGGGTCCGGGGCGGGCTCTGGGTGACTGCCCGGGTGCAGGGGTGCATAGGCGGAAAGGGCGGACACATAGGTCCGCCCCTACAGGAGAATGCCAACGCTATTTCGTGACAAGGCCTTAGCAGCCAGTATCAATGCGCATCACTATAGCTGTCCCTGAACCGTCATTCCGGCGAAAGAACGTCAGCCCGGTGAAGACCGGGACCGGAATCCAGGATTCTTGGTATCTTCCGGACTCCGGCAAACCCTGGATCGAAGGCACGGGACGGTTCAGATTCCCTATTGAAATATTCGTGGAGGGCGGTCTTGAAGCAGAAATTGGACTCAGCAAGCCTGGAACATCTTCGGATTGGGCAGAAGCTGCCCTTGATCACTCTCGGTCCGGTGACCGCGTATGATGCGTTAGCCATGGCTGGTTTGAGCCGGGATTTCCATCCGGTTCGGATACTGAACGATGTTGCGGCTGAAGCAGGCCATCCCGGGTTGGTGTTACATCCGCTCTTGATTTCCGGATTCGTGGGCCATGCTCTCAGTCAGATGGCGGCAGGCTATGGGATGAGTGGTATTACGATCAGCTACCTGGCGCCTGCCTATCAAGATGACACCTTGGTACTGGATTGCACACTTGCGGCCCGAGACCGCTCGGGAGTGATAGTGTTATCGTTCGAGGTGAGGCACAGCAAGCGTGGGGCCTTGGCTTTGGGCCGCGCCAGGATGCGGACCCCGGAAGGATTGTGAAGGGCAGGACCCACTCGACGTGGTGTGAATAGGTTCTCTTCGATATATGCGTTCTTCGACCAAGTAGGCCCATCCCTCGATATCCGCGTGTCCCCGTGCAAAGCAAGAACCCAAGACCTTTCTCGAAGCACCCACCCCCGGCGAGCCGCTACGGACTATAAGTATCTCGATAACTGCCATATAGTCTGGGTGGTGGACTGGGGGCACGGACTCAGCGGAGGCCACATGGCTTTGCACAAAAGGGAGCCCAATGTTTCACGTGAAACATTGGGCTCCCTTCCCATGTGATTTTCAGATGTTAGCGATCTATTTGGGCGCGGTGGGCGCTTCAGCCCCTCCGGGTACGGTCTTGTCACCCACGGGCGCATCCGACTTTACCGGCGAAGGTCCTTGCACCGGCACCGCGGGCACTGATTCCCCGTCGAGAATAGACTTGCCCGTTGTCACCGTAGGCCCTGAGAAATATGTCAAAGTGATCGACGTCACCATGAATATCACCGCGGCGGCAATCGTCAGCTTGCTGAGAAAAGTCCCCGGTCCCGCGCTCCCGAAAACAGTCTGACTCGATCCCCCCCCGAACACAGCGCCAATGTCGGCGCCCTTGCCCGACTGCAAGAGAATCATAAGAATTAGCGTCAAACAGACTACTATGTGTATCGTTAAGATCAGTGCCAAAAACATCCCTGCTTACCTCTCAGTCCAGCTACTTGGCCGCGTCAATGATGCCCAGGAACTCACCGGCTTTCAGCGACGCCCCGCCCACCAACGCGCCGTCAATGTTCCTGCACGACAACAATTCACGGGCGTTCGTAGACTTCACGCTCCCACCGTATAGTATCCGCACACCATCCGCAACCTGATCCGCGAGTTTATTCCTCAACTCTCCTCTAATGAATGCGTGTACTTCCTCCGCCATCTCCGGTGTCGCGGTCCGGCCGGTCCCAATACACCATACCGGCTCATACGCAACAACCAACTGACTTGAATCCGATATCGCGACACCTTCCAGTCCTTTACCAAGTTGCTCCTTCACCACATCGAAGGTTCGGCCGCCTTCCCTCTCTTCAATGCTCTCACCTACGCAAAATATGGGAACCAGATCGTGTCCCAAAGCCGCTCCTATTCGTTGATTCACCGTAGAGTCAGTCTCACCAAAGTACTGTCTCCTCTCGGAATGTCCCACAATAACGTGCCCACACCCGGCATCCCTGATCATCCCCCCGGACACCTCTCCCGTGAACGCTCCCTCATCCGCCCAGTAAAGATTCTGCGCGGCCACTCGAATTGCCGATCCGTCAGCCGCTTCAATCGCGGCCGGCAGGGAGGTAAAAGGGGGCGCAATGATCACCTCACACTTGAGGTCCACAGATCCCAGACCCGCACGCAGTTCCTTTACCAGTTCTCGGGTCTCCACCGCGGTCTTGTGCATTTTCCAATTGCCGGCAATGATCGACTTCCGTTCTGACATGAACCTATTTCCTCTCCCAAGGCCTCAGCGGAATGCGTGGTCTCGATCGATCCCAAGCACCGCGCTACGTTTAAAGAGCCGCCACACCAGGGAGCGTTTTCCCTTCCATGAATTCCATGAACGCGCCACCACCAGTAGAAATGTACGACACCTGCGATTCCACGCCCGCCTCTTTGACGGCCCTCACCGTGTCGCCACCACCCACAACACTGAACCCGGACGCGCTCCCCACGGCGCTAGCCACACTGCGCGTACCTGACGCGAAGCCCTCCATCTCGAATACGCCCATTGGACCGTTCCACACAATCGTTCCTGCTCCTGCGATGCTCGCCTTGAAAAGATCTGCCGTCTTCGGTCCGATGTCAAGGGCCATCTGTCCAGCCCCTACTCCGTCGGCTCCCACCACGCTAGTACTCGCACCAGCCTCCATCCTGTCCGCGACCACCAGATCCACGGGGAGAACCAGGGAACATCCCGCCTTTTTCGCGGCCTCCAAAATCTCTTCCGCGGTTTCGATCATCCCTTGTTCCATCTTGGAACTACCCATGTTCAGGCCTTGGGCCCTGAGAAAAGTGTTGGCCATTCCTCCGCCTATCAACACAGTGTCCATGCGGTCCAGCAAATTCAGCAAGACTCCCAATTTATCAGATACCTTGGCCCCTCCAAAAATACCGACTACGGGCTTCTCAGGATTTGACAACGCCCGACCCAGATTCTCCAGCTCATCCTTGAGCAACAGGCCCGCTGCCTTTTCATCCACCAGGGCCGCTACTCCGACCGTTGACGCGTGAGCCCTGTGCGCGGTCCCGAAAGCATCATTCACGTACACATCAGTGAGTGCTGCCAGATCCTCGGCAAACCCTGGATCGTTCGCGGTCTCCTCGGCATGAAACCGCAGGTTCTCCAAGACCAACACATCTCCGCCTGAAAGCTGTCCTACTGCGTTCCGGGCCTTTTCCCCTACGCAATCCTCCGAGAATCCGACTTCTGTTCCAAGAAGCGCTCCCAGCCGAGCAGCTACCGGCCTCAGGCTCATCTCAGGCTTCCTCTCTCCCTTCGGTCTACCCAAATGAGACGCAAGAATGCACTTTCCGCCCCGACCGGTCACATCAATGATTGTAGGGATCGACCTGCGAATCCTGGTGTCATCCTCCACCTCTCCCGACTCGCCCAGAGGAACATTGAAATCGACCCTACAAAAGACTCGCTTCCCTCGGACATCGACATCTTCAACGCTTTTCGGGGACATCTTCAACGCTCCTGCGAGTCAGTCTCAAACCAAAAACGGAAGCTTCTTTCCGTTCGAATGTCAATCCTTATATGCCCGGTCCGACCTGGGAGAATAGGCCTTCCACCGACCTACCCAACTCAAATCATCTTTTCCCCCATCAACATTGCAAGGTCTACCATCCTGGCCGAATAGCCGGATTCATTATCGTACCAAGACAGGACTTTGACCATGTCTCCCCCTAGACTAAATGTGGAGGGGGCATCGAAGATGCAGGAATATTCGCTGCTTACAAAATCAATGCTCACCAGGGGTTCATCGCTGTACTGGAGAATACCCTTCATGCGTCCTTCCGCGGCCCGCTTCATGGCAGCATTGACCTCCTCCACCGAGGCTCCCCGGCCAAGGGTGACCGTGAGGTCCACGAGCGAAACGTTCGGAGTTGGAACCCTTATGGCCATGCCGTCCAGCTTTCCCGCGAGCTCGGGTATAACCTGACCCACCGCTGTGGCCGCTCCCGTGGTGGTAGGAATCATATTTATCGCCGCGGCCCGCGCCCTTCGATAGTCCTTGTGCGCGGTGTCCAAAAGGCTCTGATCCATCGTGTACGCGTGGATCGTGGTCATCAGGCCTCGCTCCAGACCGAACTCATCGAACAAAACCTTTGCAACCGGGGCCAAGCAGTTAGTAGTACACGAAGCGTTGGAAACAACGTGATGATTGGCAGGGTCGTACGTTTCATCGTTGACGCCCAACACCAACGTTGCGTCCACTTTCTTGCCCGGGGCTGAGATGATGACCTTCTTCGCCCCTGCTCGTATGTGCTTCCCTGCGCTCTCACGGTCCCTGAAGATTCCCGTACACTCCAATACTATGTCAACATCCAGGTCTTTCCAGGGGAGATTCAGCAAGTCGTCAGTGATCCTCAGTGCGGGAATCTCTCGACCGTCCACTTTCAAGGCTTCATCCGAGAAATCCACACTCCCCTCGAACGTCCCGTGAACCGAGTCTCGTTTGAAAAGAAAAGCCATCATTTTCGGGTCCATCATGTCATTGACGGCCACCACGTCCACTCCCGGCTTTGCGAACGCGCTCCGCATTACCGTTCGTCCGACACGTCCGAATCCGTTAATCGCGATCCTTGTTGTCATAAGGGCCTCCCGCAAACAAACAAAAAGATTTTACTCGCATCTCTGAACGCAGTCAATCAGCAAGCATAAATTCCCTTGTCTTTCCAAAGGATTTCGGGTATATAGTTATCCAGACCGCGTCTAAATGGGAGATCAGCGCCTGACATCATGAAACCGACCCGCCTTCTCATCGCCGTTCTGTTCACGGCTTCCTTGCTTCAGGGATTCTGGTTCCTCCCCTGGGCCCATTCTGCCTCGGTCTCACAAAAGTGGAAGATTGCAACTGTCAAAGTATGCCGTGACAGAGGTGGATACCTGGCCCCCCATTTCGAGGTTTTGGGTCGTTATCCGGTATATTCTTTCTTTATTCCGCGCCCTGTTTGGACGGTCAACGGCACGGTTGTCGAGGCGCAGCCAGTTTACGACAGGGGTACGATTCTCAGCTTCAGGCTGCTCCGATCCTCACCTCTCTTAAGATCGAAAGCAAGAAACACTATCAAATTCTCTTTGCCCGATCAGACCGGCGTCAAGACCTTTTATTTTGACGAGACCAAGGTCCCGCCTGCCGACTGCTTTGAATTCTTCTAGATGCACTTCCTGATCCGCTTGTGTCCCCAAGACTTGTGTCCCCAAGACCCGGAACGCATCAGGGAGGGCACTTCGCGCAGATAGACTTGAACAGAGTTGTGCTCAGGTACCTGTCTCCACGGTCAGGCAGCACAACTACGACAGTCCCATCAGACATATCATTAGCCACTTTGATCGCGACATAGACCGCGGCTCCGCCACTCATCCCCACAAAGATTCCCTGTGTCACAGCCAACCATCGGGTTGTATCATAGGCCTGATCGTCATTTACCTGGACAATTTCATCGAGCCTACTCCTGTCGAAGATTTTCGGCACCATTGACTCTGTCATGTTCTTCAGACCCTGGATCGCGTGTCCCTCCACCGGTTCAACGCCAACAACACGAATTCCGGGATTGCGCTCCTTCAAGCGCCGCGAGACGCCCATTAGAGTACCGGTAGTTCCCATCCCCGCGACGAACACATCAACGTCTCCGTTCGTCTGCTCCAGGATCTCCACTCCGGTGGTCATATAGTGCGCTTCCATGTTTACCGGATTTTCGAACTGATTCGGCATGAAATACTTATCGGGGTCCGACTCAAAAATCTCGTGCGCCCGTCGAATCGCCCCATCCGTTGATTCGCACCCCTCAGTGATTTCAAGGTCTGCTCCAAAGGCCTTCAGCGTATTGCGTCTTTCGTCGCTCACGCACTGCGGCATGGTAAGAAGGCACCGATATCCCTTGGTTGCCGCCACCATAGACAGCCCGATCCCGGTGTTCCCGGAGGTCGGTTCAAGAATAATCTTGTCCCGAGAAAGACGTCCATCCTCCTCGGCCTTTTTGATCATGTATTTTGCGATGCGATCCTTGACCGAACCGCCCGGGTTATTCCCCTCCAATTTCCCCAGAATCCGCACGCTCCCGGACCCGTTCGGGTACTTTATGGCCACAAGCGGCGTATTTCCGACCAGTTCCAGTATTCCCATTTTCCCGCCTCTTAAGCTTCTATCAATCCTTATCATATTATCATCTCTCGCAGAAATCAAGCACCCTTTGCGCCGACACCACATCCCTTGTCTTGTCGTTTCAATATGATATTGCCTTTTCCTCAGGTATTGTGTCGGTCTCAGCGGCGCTCCCGGCCCCCCCCCAAGGACCTGAGAGTCCGGCTCCTTTCCATGATTCTCATCTCTTTCCTGTGTTGTCTGCGCCCTCTGTGGTAAGTTCCTCTTGCTCTCCTGGTCCTGTTCGAGCTTGTAGGACCGGCAACATGCCCGTCCTACTCCGGCGAATCCTAATGGTTCACCGGGCTTGAAGTGGTTTTACGCCCCGTGAGGTTTGGAGGCGGCGACTCGCCTCCCCCCTCCAAACCTCCCCCATACGTAGACCCGAGCGCTGCGCGCAAGACAAAGGGACTTCTATAGGAACCTACATGACCAATCGACGCAAACGCTACGTGTGCATACACGGCCATTTCTACCAACCACCGCGAGAGAACCCTTGGCTTGACCACATAGAGATTCAGCCATCAGCCGACCCTTTCCATGACTGGAACGAAAGAGTGGCGGAGGAATGCTACACAGCCAATGCCAACGCCAGGATCCTTGACGATCACGGACGCCTGGCCGATCTTCTCAATAACTATGAACACTTGAGTTTCAACGTAGGGCCCACCCTGTTGTCCTGGCTGCAAAGGCACGCCCCCCCCACCTACGAATCTATCCTCCAGGCCGATGCGTTGAGCCGAGCAGCGCGATCGGGTCATGGCAACGCTATCGCACAGGCGTATAATCATATGATCATGCCTTTGGCTTCCACCAGAGACAAGCTCACTCAAATTGTGTGGGGAACGGAAGACTTTCGCACGCGATTCTGCCGGGAGCCGGAAGGAATGTGGCTTCCGGAAACAGCTGTGGACATGGAAACACTGGAACTCCTTGCGGACCACGGAATTCGGTTCACTATTCTTGCGCCAAGTCAGGCCGCAGGCTTCCGGATTTCCGAAGATGACGAATGGACCGACCTGAACCCCGCGACCATCGATCCCACCCGAGCCTATTCTTGCGAACTTTCACAGGGCCGTTCAATTGCGCTCTTTTTCTATCATGGCCCCATATCACACGCCATCGCGTTCGAGCGTCTTCTCGATAACGGCGATGACTTCAAGTCCCGGCTCGTTTCAGCCTTCTCTCAGGATAGACCCTGGAGTCAATTGGTGAACGTTGCTACAGACGGTGAGTCGTTTGGCCATCACCACAGATTTGGAGAAATGGCTCTGGCCCGGATGATCGTGGATCTCCGGAACGAACCGGATGTCCTCCTCACCAACTACGGCGAATACTTGGAAAAACATCCCCCTTCCGCACAGGCCAAAATCGTGGAGAATTCCTCGTGGAGCTGCGCGCACGGGGTCGGTCGCTGGTCCGAGGACTGTGGGTGCTGCCTTACACCGCGACCTGACTGGAATCAAGAATGGCGCACTCCCCTCAGAAAAGCGCTGGATCTCCTTCGGGACCGCGCGGCCCGGATCTTCGAGGAGACGACCGGGCCCCTGCTAAATGACCCTTGGGCCGCGCGCAACGCTTACATCAAGGTCATCCTCCAGCATCACGACAACGTCCAGGCCTTTCTCGCCCAAAACGCCGCGGGGGGGATGGATACGGACCAGTCGGTCATTGTACTGAAGCTCCTGGAGGCGCAAAAGGATGCCATGCTCATGTACACCAGTTGCGGCTGGTTTTTCGACGACATAGCGGGGATCGAGCCCCTCCAGATCCTCCGGTATGCCGCTCGTGTGTTGCAGTTGGTGGCCCCGTTCGACCGGACACTCGACCGCGATTTCCACGCGCTCTTGTCTCAGGCTCAAAGCAATCTCCCACCGCACCTATCCGGCGCTCAAGTGTTCCAGAATCGAATTGCCCCGCTCATAGCGGATCTTCCCAGGATCGCAGCGAATGCCGCGGTCTCCACGCTCTTCCTGGATCCACAGCGCATCCGAACACTCTATTCTTCGGAAATACAGATATCAGACCCGGTGAAACAGGAATCCTCTTTGGCCCGCGTTTGTTTCGGCCAAATGACGGTGTTCGATCGGGCCACCACCGACCGCGCCCACTTCGTGTACGCGGCCCTATTGCCAACCGGGGCCGATCTCCGCTGTTACATAATGGAATTCCAGGGAAGGGCCGAGTATGACCGGATCAGGAGCGATCTTTTCGGCCGCATAGCCCTCAAATCCCCTTCTGAGATGATCCGCCTCATGGACCGAATGTTTGGCCGAAACCGGTACTCCCTGAGCGATCTGTTCGTGGAACAAGCCGCTGAAGCGATGAATCTCATCATGTCCCGCAGGTTCAAGGACACCCATGATCCGTTCCAGGCCTTTCACCAGAAAACCGAAGAAATCCCGCGCTTCACCGAGAATAATGCTCTCAGCCCTCCAGCGCACTTCATCGCCGCTGCCCGCTTTGCCCTAAAGCGATCGCTGAACGCGCAAATCGAAGAGATCCTCTGCCCCTCGATGCCCGTAAACTTCGATATTCTCACTGAACGATTGAACTCTTGGAATATTTCCCCTGACGTGGCTTCGGCAGAAAACCTGATCCGAGCGAGAATCCTGTTCCTCCTCCGTCAAGTCGAGGAAGACCCACTACAGGAAACGCTCCTCAAGGAAATACGGTCTCTACTCAACCTCTGTAAGGACAGGGAAATCCAGCCTGAATTGGCGGAAGCCCAGGCAATTCTGCTTCGCACTGTTCGATCATCACCGGCTTGGACTCACTCGGACCTGGCTCCCACGTTCCAGGAACTTGCCGAACTCCTACTGGTCACCATCCCCCCCGACACACGTCCTCCATGAACCCCCTGTCCAGGTCACCCCTCATCCACACGACACTTATCCATTTACCTGTATCCGAATTCTTTGAGCATTCTGGGATTTCGGCTCCAGTGTGGGGTAATCTTCACAAAGAGTTCCAGTCGTACCCGACACTCCAGGAACTCTTCTATCTTTTCCCGGGCTGCAATTCCGATCCGTTTGATCATTTGGCCTCGCCTTCCTACGAGGATCTTTTTCTGGCTGTCCCGTTCAGCGTGAATGTCTGCCTGGATCAGCACTGAATTCCCTCTCTCCTTGAATGATTCCACGACCACAGTAGTCTTGTAAGGGATCTCTTGCTGCGTGAGCTTGATAACCTGCTCCCGAATAATCTCGGAAATGAAAAATTTGACGGGCAGGTCGCTCACATCGTCCGGCGGATAGAGCGGCGGCCCAATGGGCAGTAGTTTGACAAGCGCGTCAACCAGTTCATCCACTCCGGAACCCAAAAGAGCGCTGATAGGAATGATCTCCTCGAAAGAATGAAGCTGAGAATAATTCTCCATCATAGGTAGAAGCGCAGGAGGAGCTATAGTATCAATCTTGTTAATGCCCAGGATTGCCGGGGTTTTCCCACGCTTCAGCAGATCGATGATTCTCAGGTCTTGCTCGTGGATCTTCTTAGATGGGGTTGTAAGAAAGAGAATACCGTCCACATTGCTCAAGGTGTCCACCGCGGCTTCAACCATAGACCGGTTCAGTGGGGTCTCCGCCTTGTGAATCCCCGGGGTGTCCAAGAGAATCATCTGCGCGTTGGGCATGTTGTGCATCGCGGTGATCCTGTGTCTCGTGGTCTGGGCCTTCGGCGTAACAATGCACAGATCTTGCCCTACTATCCGGTTGACCAGGGTAGACTTTCCCACGTTGGGGCGACCTGCCACTGCTATAAAGCCTGACCCGTGTTCACCTGCACGCGGTGATCCCATTGTGGATTCTCCTTGACCCGAATCTCCATGGTGGTTTACTATCCAGCGAGAATTCCTCAGGAGAGATGCCCGAGTGGCTGAAGGGGCGCGACTGGAAATCGCGTGAATGCCCACAAGGTGTTCCCAGGGTTCGAATCCCTGTCTCTCCGCCAACTTCCCCCTCCCCTGAGTCCGCTCCCAAGACCATCTTATGAGCAAACCAGGGCTTGTGCAATCAGATTGTTTTCGTGCGACGTGAGAAGTCCCGGCAAAGCCTTGGGGCCGCACGCCGGAGACCATTGAAACGACCGAGCGCGGTGATCTTTTGCTCTTGATTCCTCAGCGCGGTTTCCGACCGTGGACTAATTCCAATCGTTGGAGTTGTAATTGGGAAGATTGAACGTGCGGCCGGTTCCATATTCCCATCCAAATGGGATCGGATACCACGGAAACTCCACACCCGTCACCCGGGCCATGTACCGATCCCAACGATAGGTCTCTACTATCCTATTGTCCGGGCCCGTCTTTCTATTATAGAATTTCTCCGCGTTGTACCACATTCCATAATAGCCCGGGGGATAATTGGGGATGAAGCGGTTATTGTAATCCGCGGCCCGCGAATCCGCGCACGCCCAGAATACCAGCATTCCGGCCACAACCAACGCTACTACGAACAAGCTGCTACGCATAGTGACTCCTCGGGACCAATTTTCCAGCAACATCCGCGCGAATCATACCAGAAAAACCCTCTCTTTGTCAATGTGTTGTGAGATGTTCATGAAGTTGTTTCAAGGCAACCCTGTGGTCCGACGCCCCAGGCCCCCCATCCGGCTTCCCGGAAGAACCCATTGTTTTGCAATGTCGCGGCTTGCCTTCGCGGCACGCAAGGCCTACTTCCTTTGTCATTCACGCGCGCGTCCGAGTTTCTCCACATACCGGACAACTTGCGCATGCACCTGTTCCCGCGGTCCTGTTCCGTCTATCCGGACTATAACGGGATCCTCCAGATCGCTGTAGATTGCCGCCACCGTCTCCAGTTCCCCTCGGATCTCGAACAAAGAGAATTCCGGCCCTCGGCCGGATGCTATCCTGGACAGGCCCGTATCCACCGGCACTTCGAGCAGGAAGACCGTGTCCGGCCCTATGGCAAAGCTGTTGTTGCGGGCCCGAATTGCTTGCGCGTCGATCCCGCGCGCGCCCTGGTACGCGATCGAGGAATGGACGTACCGGTCGCATATTACTGTGGTGCCCTGCCTCAATGCGGGCACTATTGTTCGTTCAACATGATCCCGGCGGTCCAGGGCAAACAGTTCGGCCTCTTCCTCCGGCCCTGCGCGCTCCTTCAGAGACCGAATACGACGCCCTATGGGGCCGTCAGACGGCTCCGCGGTGAGAAGTGCCGGCTTACCGCTCTGTTTCATCCAATGGTGCAGCATCCGGGCCTGCGTGGACTTCCCCGAACCGTCGATCCCTTCAAACACTATGAAGAGGGCTGACCGCTCGGCCGAGTCGCTCCTATGGGCCTTGAGATCTCTCATACCGTCACTTGCCGCCCGGGCTTGCCTTTCTTCTATGGCCCCGCAATACAAAGGTTTTCAGAAGACTCAAATCCTCGGGCTCTTTCGGACGTTCGGCCGATCCGAACACCTGCATAGTGGTTCTGTTGGTCTCAGCGCTGACACTGACCATGCACCAACCCCAGTACGCTTTCTTGGTCTGATTCCAAGGCCATATTACCGAAGCCCTGGGGTTTTGCAGCAAGCCATTGTACAGAATTGTGTTCGGCCGCGGATCTTCAGGCGCGCCGTTCAAGGGCTTGAGTTTCTCAGTGACTCCACCGGCCACCACCTGCCACACTCCCTTGACGCGCTGGACTTGCATATTGTGTTCGTGCCCGCAGAAGTATGCGACCACATTATGCTTTTTCAGGATGTTCCAGAACCGGTCCCTTTCCTTTCTGCGATCGATTCCCGAATAATTCTCGCAACTGTAATCAGGATCGAAAAAGGGCAGGGAATCCCGCATGTGCTTGGAACCAGGGAACGCAGGAGGATGTGAGGCGACGAACAATAGCTTTCCCCGCTCCCGGGCGTCTCCCAGATCACAATCCAACCACTGCAAGGCCCCGTTGGAAAAGGAGTTGTTCTCGAACATAGTGTACGCGTTCAGGACCGCGAAGTGACAAGGACCTTGATCAAAGGAATAGGTTAGACCCATGCCCAGTCCAGGATCAGCGCCGGGTTCCAGCATCTCGGCCAACACTGTCCTAAACACCTCGAAGTTTTCCCGTTTGGGGAGGTACTGATGAGAATAACCACCACAGACGCGCGAGGATTTTGCGCGAAAAGTCCGTTTCATCTCACCACCGCCGGAAGCCGGATTCATCTCTTCATCATCGTTCTTCTTGCACTTGTCCTGCCTTACTCCGGTGATCAACGCCACTCCGGCCTCATGATTGCCCGCGGTGACTCTCACCTTCATGCCATTGTCCACAAGCGGTTGCATTGTCTTGCGCCACTCCTCAAGAGCAACCCTATTGCACTCCGCCACAGACTCCCGGTTCTTTTTCCAAAGCCCCAAGATGAGGTCTCCGGGGAAGAGCACAAGTTTTATCCCCGCCGACTCACTGCGCGCCACGATGTCTTGCACCATGACCTTGAGCACCGCTGAAACGCCCTTGGAACATGTTTTCGCCTCGGCATGCGCCCTACTGTCGCACAAGACAGCGAATCGGAAATCCTCGGCCGACACCGGCGTCACATCCGCGAAAAAAGCTATCGCGAAGATGACCGTCAATACCCTTGGCCTCCAAATCATTCCCGGTCCTTGAACCATGATCGACCTCCTGTACGCACGACATCACCGTGATGCACATCCGTCATTTCGACTCCTTGGCTTGTCATCCAAATGCGCTTTCAAACAAGTGGAAATGAATTCCTGCGCGCCATCCCATCTTTGTCGACGCAAATAGGAACCGAGTTCACAGATCAAGAGCCTGCCCAAAAAGATCCGCCAGATCCATGAAATCAACGGCCATTTCCTTATCAAGATCCCTGGTTTCTCCCTGAGAGTAAGAAACCCCAAACCGCTTGTTGATTTCTATGCCGTGGGTTTCACAGTACGCGGCCAACGAAGGTTTGGTCATGCTGCCCACCAGGTAGGCCCCTGATCGGGCCCCCCACTCGAAGTGAGGCCCATCTCCTCCACTGTCTCCCATCACCACCACATTTCCCGGGCGCGCCCCCCGTGCATTCATCACCGCCTCAGAACATCGTGGCTTGTCGTCTATTTCCAGAACCTGATTCGTGTAGCGCACACCATCACCGGCCCCGGGAAACCTGATCATTGGATTTGCAGCCACAATTGGAACCTCGGGCAGCAGCCCTTTGCCTATGCACCGTTGAAAATAACCCTGTGTTCCCGTGGTGTTGATCATAAAGAGGATTCCCCGGCTCAGACACCATTCGATCAGTTCCGGCACTCCACTGTAGGTCTGGAATGATTTATCAAGGTATTCATCCATTTCTTCCTTTGTTGGAGGCGAAGGCATCAATTCCACAATGCTCCGCGCCGCGTCGGTCAGCGAGATCTCATTACCTGTATATCGCCTGAATGTGTCACGCAATTCGGGCTCCAGATCAGGATAAACAAAGGATATGGGATCAAAGGGGCCGTTGGGCGAAAGACATTCGCTCCAGTCCGAGGAAACGAGGCCCTTGTACTTCCGGTTTCTTCCCGCCATGCTCATCTCGCTTTCGTATCTTTGGTCGGCAGATCTCCTGCCACTCGTAACCCACCTCCGGTCGGATTTCATCCCCGGAGACGCCCCCAGTACACACTTCCCATAGGGACCACCTCAGGATGCCGGTCTCTTCCTGCGCGCAGCACTTCCGTCGACTCCGGAAACCTCTCCCGGGATCACTCCGCTGCTTCGCGTTGATTTAACTGGCCTCATACTATATTATTTGTCAAGATCATTCCCCTGGAGACATTCCCATGGCTAAACTGGAAGACAAGATAAGTCCGGGTGAACTCTTGACCGCCATCAGAGCGGGCCGCACAAAGGAACAGCTAGTCAAGCAGTACCGGTCCTCGAACGAAGAGATCGCTATGATGCTGCTCCCGCTGTACAGGGAGCGACAACTTACCAAGGAAGAATTCAACACGTTCTTCCGGGGTGCTCCCGGGCTCGGGCCCACACAGGCCGCGAACGCACAACTGGCCAAGGAGGCCGAACAGCAGGACTACAATGAGCCCCCTTCCGAATTCTTCAAGGTCTTCTCAAAAGTTCTCACAAAGAAGTCCAAGGCTGAATCTCCCGACGCGCAAGGACCGGCCGAAGCGCAAGAGCCTCCCGCGCATCCGGATCTGCAGCCCCCGAGCCTGTTGGTGGATGAAGAAGACCTCGAACGCCTGGAAGTGGGAGAAACCGCTCATCTCAAAGTCCCTGAACAGCAGCCCCGCCGGAGACCGCATTTCGATGTCGCGCATTTGCCCGCTGTACTTGAAAAGATCATGTCTGCACTTGCCTCAATTGATCGGCGTCTGGCCAGAATCGAAAGAAAAATCGGTCGCGACTAAGTAATCCAATTCGTAAGCTCGGTCACGTATCTGCTTAGGATGAGCAGAGCACAGCGAACCGCATCGGTCGAGAAACGACACGAACCATGCGGTTCCCTTTGGTCACCGCATCCTACGGAGCTGAACGAACCGTCATTCCCAGAGCCTGCCCCGGAATCCGGGCTTTTCAATGGTTGCCGGGGCACGGTCACCCCAACTGAGGAAGTCCCATTCCCGAATCAATCCCTCTCCGGTAAAAGCGCCATTTCCCCATAGACACTCTCCAGCGCATGCACTATGGTGCCATGCAAGATTACAACGAAAGGAGCCGTGAATGAAAACGCGCAGCTTGCTGACAATAGCCGGACTGACCTTTCTATGTGTTTCCTTGTCTGCTCTTGTCCCCCCCGTAATAGGTGCGGCCGATCTCAAGGCCGCGACGGTCAACTTGAAAGACGTGTACACGAACTCGGTATACGTCAAGGCAGCCGGACAGAAGTTCGACAAAATGAGAATAGACGCCTCAGCCAGAATCAGGGGCATCTCCGAAGAAATCAAGGGGATCAGGACCAAGCTGGCGACAGGAAAAGATTCTCTGAAAAAAGAGGAAGTTGAGAACCTGCAGAAGCAGCTCCAGGCCACGAGCGAAAAACTTTCCAATGAAAGGGAAGCCTTCAGAGTCAAGATGGGATTCCAGACCAAGTCCCTTCGGAACAGCTTCAGGATTCAGATCCGGCAGATAATCAACGCAAAGGCAAAGGAGAAGGGCGTCAATCTCGTGCTTCACGGCGAGTCAGTGCTTTACTCCGAGGGCATGCCCGACCTTACCCAAGAGGTCACCAAGGCGCTCGACGCATCGCAAACCTCGGCCGGACCGAAGAAGCCCCCGCCCGCACCGAAGAAATAGATCGGGAGCGATCCGACTCAGACAGCGTGCCCCTAAATGTGAACAATTGCGCACCGGAAATCGCGTCATCCAAGACATGCCTTCTCGGTGTGCTTTGTGTCGCATTTGAATATGAAAAATGAGTGAAACTTACGATTTGGCTGTCATCGGCGGAGGACCGGGTGGATACTCCGCCGCGCTCCGGGCTCGTCAGCTGGGCCTCACTGTGGCCCTCCTGGAAAAGGAGCGCGTAGGAGGCGTTTGTCTTAACCGCGGTTGCATTCCCACCAAGGCCTTGTTGTCCGACCTCGAAGGCATACGATGGATGCGCCGCGCGGCAAAGGAAGGGATAATCGACCATGTTCCTCCAATAGCGTTCTCCTCACTCATGACACGCAAGACCGCTGTAGTGGACGCTCTTGTCGGAAACCTTGAGAAGCTGCTCGCGTCCACGGGTGTGGCTCTCATATTCGGCCGGGCTCGGATCAGGGAACCGGGACACATTGAACTGGACGGTAAAGCCGCAATCAAGGCTCGCAACATTGTGATTGCCACCGGTTCTAGATCATGGGCGCCTCCGATACCCGGCAAGGAGCTGCCGGGAGTCGTCACAACCAGGCATATCCTGAATCTGGAAAAACTACCTGAAAAGCTGATCATAATAGGTGGCGGAATAATTGGGCAGGAATTCGCGGCCATCTTTTCAGGACTTGGCACGCGAGTCACGGTTTTTGAGGCCCTGCCGAGAATCCTTTTTGAAGTGGATTCGGACATGGCAAAAAGATATTCCAGCTTGCTCCCGGGTCGTGGAGTGATCACCGAGACAGCGGCAAAGGTCCTTTGCATAGAAAAGGTGGGGCATCTGTTGCGGGTGGTCTATGAGAAAAGGGAAAAGGAAAAAACAGCGGACGCGGATCTGGTGCTGATGGCCACCGGCCGGGTTCCTAATTTCCACCAAACGGAATTGGATGAGCTTGGAATTGCAGTGGAACATCGCGCTGTAAGGGTGGACGGGTTTCTGCGTACAGCGGTCGAAGGTATTTACGCGATCGGCGACGTGACGGGCAGGAAAATGTTGGCTCACGTAGCAGCGCACCATGGAGAGATCGCGGCTGAAAACATCGCGGGGCGGCAGAGGTCCGTTGACGATGAAATGGCGCCTGCCTGCGTTTTCACGTCTCCCCAGATCGCCTGGGTCGGCCTGACCCAGGAGCAGGCTAAGGCTTCCAATCGAGCCTTCCGCACCAGCACCTTTGCGCTCGCCGCTAGTGGCAAAGCTCAGGCCATGGGAGAGGCTCGCGGTTGGCTCAAGTTGATCGAGGATACAGAGACGCGGGCCATAATAGGCGCGCATTTCATGGGCCCCCATGTCTCAGAACTCATAACCGAAATGACGCTCGCCATCCGGTCGGGAATGACCGCGTCAGATATAGCGGACACTATTCATCCGCATCCTACGCTGTCCGAGGCCGTCAGGGAGGCCGCGCTGGGCTTGCTGGACGGGCCGATCCACGCAGCGCCTCGAGTGAAATCCTTTGATGGGAAGTGACCGTGATCCTCAGCATGCGATTCCGGGGAACCTCAATCAAGGCTCATGCCCCAAAAAGGGATGGCTTTCATGGTTGCCCTGATGCCGGCGCGTTTCATACCAATGCGCGTTCAAATATTTGACGTGTGGTCAAGCGAGAGCCATGAGTGAGCGGGAGAAATCCCCCCTAACCCCCCTTTTTCAAAGGGGGGGACCCGAACCACCCCCCTTTAGCAAAGGGGGCAGGGGGGATTTCTCCCTTCCGGACTTGAGCCATATGTTCCCTCTTTGAGAGCGCATTGGTATCAGACGTACAGGTGATAAGGCTTGAAAGAATTCCGAGTCCTCGACACGGGCAAGCTCTCTGCCGCGGCCAACATGGCCCTGGATAGGATTGTCCTGGAAGAAGTTGCCGCGGGCGAGAGTCCGCCAACTCTTAGATTCCTGCAATTCACACCAGCAGCAGCGTTGGTCGGTTTTAACCAGGATGTGAATCTGGAGATCAGGCTGGACTACTGCCGGGCTCACGGGATTGATGTCAACCGCCGAATCACCGGCGGAGGGGCCATTCTTTTTCAGGAGTCCGCGCTGGGATGGGAGATTTTCGCCATTCCAGGCCGTGAGCCCTTCCGAGGATCGTACGAGATCATCCTCCATAGGGTTTGCACTGCAGCGGCAACCGGTGTCTCCCGTTTGGGTATTCCCGCCGCATTCCGACCGCGCAACGACATTGAGGTCAACGGCAGAAAGATCTCCGGTACCGGCGGCACAATGGTTTCCGGAGCATTCATGTTCCAGGGGACGCTCCTCTTGGACAATGAGGTGGAAAGGTTTCTCAAGGCACTGCGCGTACCCGTGGAAAAGCTCAAGAAGCGCGAAATCGAATCCCTGCTGGACAGGATCTGTTTCCTGTCGGATCTCCTGGACCCCACTCCTTCGCTTGCCTCCATTAAGGAAGCCTTGGCACTGGAGTTTGCTGAGAGCCTTGGGATTAAGCTGATCCCCGGCAACCTCACCGCTGCGGAAGAGCATCGACTCAACACGGAGATAGATTACTTCAACAGCCCGGAATGGATCAACGGCCGCGTCAGACCAAATAGCGAAGGGGAACCCATTCTTTCCATTCTCCAGACCCCGGCCGGTACGCTCAGGGTACGCCTCTGGGTGGCGCCCGGGGGTCGCAGAGTGAGACAGGCCTTGATCGTCGGTGATTTCTTCGCGGTTCCCGGACGTCTCATTCATGATCTGGAGGCCGCTCTTGTGGGGACAAGAGTGGATGGGGAATCTTTGAGAGAAGCAGTGATCTCCTTTTTCAGCACAAATGATGGAAGGATTCTCGGTATCGAGCCTGCAAAAGTCGCGGAAGCAGTGGCGTCGGCCGGTGACCGACTTAATCTGCTCAAAGACGATTTCTCCCGCAGTGAAGTCAACGAGCTCTTTCTTGTGAACCTGGACCCTGATGAGCTTGGTCGTCACCGCTTGAAATGGCTGCTCTTGCCCTATTGTTCAAAGAACCTCAGTTGCCCTTTTCGTTCCGTCCCCGGGTGCGATGAATGCGGAGAATGTGAAATAGGGGAATGCTTCGATCTTGCCCGCTCATTGGGTATGGAACCCATAACCGTGCAGAGCTTTGAGCATCTCATAGAGGTGCTCAGAAGCCGATGTGCGGACAAGAGCGGCATGTACCTGGGTTCCTGTTGCGAAGCGTTCTATTCCAAGCATCAGACCGAGATGGAGGAAGTGAAGGCCAAAGGAGTGCTCGTCAACCTGGATTCAACTACTTGTTACGATCTGGGCAAAGGCGCCCAAGCATACAAAGGGAATTTTGACAACAAGACATCCCTCAATATGAGGCTCATTGAGAAAACCCTGAGACGCCTACATGCAGCTGCCGACAAAATTTGAACTCCTGGTAGTAGGCGCGGGCCCGGCCGGCGCCCGTGCTGCCGCGATCGCGGCCGCCCAAGGCTCGGAAACGGTCCTCATCGACAGCAAAGTCAGGATAGGTGAGCAACCCCATTGCGGGGAGTTCGTCCCCAGGCAGGTTTTCACTGAACTGGGCCTGGATCGGTCATCCGTGATTCAATCCGTGGAATTCATGGAATCAACCATACTGGACTCCAAGCTCACGGAACAGGCTGTTTCCGGGACTCACAGTACGCAGCCGTCCCCGGGATTTGTAATCGACAGGGTGCGCTTCGACAGGGACCTCGCCCGGGAGGCCGCGTCAAAAGGAGCTCTTGTCCAAGCCGCTGCCCGCCTGGTAGGATACGACAGTGGTTCGTGGATCATCCGCCACGGTAGCACAGAACAGACCGTTCGCCCCGAGTTGGTCATAGCCGCGGACGGCGCGCTGTCAACCGTGGCCTCTTGTCTCGGTATGGAGCGTCCCAATGTGCTTCGGGGCCTCCAGGTGGAGGCCCCTCTGAAGCGGCCTCTTGACCGGACCTTTATTTTCCTGAATCAGGCTATTGTCGGCGGATATGGCTGGCTCTTTCCAAAAGGAAACGTAGCCAACGTCGGTGTGGGCGCGATTCCCGGAGACCGGACAAGCCCCGCCACCTTACTGGACGAACTGGTGAAAATGCTCTGTGAATCGGAAATGATCGGACCCGGGATATTGGCGCGTTCAGGCGGCCTGATTCCCGTTTCAGGAATGCGAGACACCCTGATAAACGGCAATGTCCTTTTTTGTGGCGATGCAGCAGGACTCACCCATCCCATTACCGGAGCAGGAATTCCCCAGGCGCTCATCTCGGGCCGAGACGCCGCGAGCGCCGCGGTAACCGCGCTGAAACAAGGAAGTCGGCAAGCCCTCATGGATTATGAGAAGGAAACAAGAGGCAGATACAAAGGCGTGATCCACCATGCGCTCTCAAAGAGAGAAGTCATGATGAGGCACTGGAACGACAAGGATTTCGAGAAGACCTGCAAACAGACCTGGATCGCGTTCAAGGAGTACAGAAAACGGGTCCGCCGGACTTGAGCGAATGAAACGCCTTGAGACACGTTCCGGTCACAGTGCTTGCATCACCGTAACGATTCCGAAAGCAATCCGCAAGGAATTGGAATTTGAGTAACAATGATTTGGACTCACTCCTAGGCCAGGCTTGGGCTTTGTCACGGGAGCGTCACGGCTATGGTCTCAGCGTCCACGTGCCGGGAATGTTTGTGTTCAACGGAGCTAGAGGAAAATACCGCGCGGTTTCCATAACCGGAAACAGATGTGATCTTGATTGCGACCATTGCAAGGGATCTTTGTTGAAAACCATGTCGCAGGCTCCTGATGGGGAATCCCTGATACGGATCGGCATGGAGGCCGCGGCGCGGGGGGACTCAGGCATGCTGATTACAGGAGGGTGCGATTCCCGGGGCCGGCTGCCCTGGAAAGATTTCCTTCCCGCTATCAGGCGACTGAAGGATGAGACCGATCTCACGTTGACGGTACACGCGGGGCAGACAGATCCCCATATTGCTCAGGGGTTGAAACAAGCCGGGGTGGATCAGGCCCTGGTAGATGTCCTCGGCGACGATATGACCGCGCGGGAAGTGTACCATCTTCCCCGTGGAATCGCGTCCATACACGAGACCATGAGTTCGTTGACTGAAGCCGGCCTGGAAGTCATCCCTCACATCCTTTTTGGGATATACTACGGCCGGGAATCGGGAGAGCGGGGCGCGCTGGAAATTCTCAAGGAATATCCCCTCAAGAAGTACATCGTGGTAGTGCTCATGCCGACCTCGGGAACGCCGATGGCCTCAGTGGCCCCCCCTGCGCCGGAAACCGTTGCCAAGTTCATTGCGCGGGCCAGGGTGGAATTGCCGCATCTTGAGGCCGGCTTGGGATGCGCTCGACCCCGCGGCGCGTACCGACGGGACCTGGATCTTCTCGCGGTTCGCGCGGGCATTAACTCGCTGGCCCTGCCATCTGACCGGGCCATTGCCGAAGCTGAAGCACGCGGGCTGCAAATAACTTACGAACAGACTTGTTGTTCACTGGGACATACCGGCCTCGTGAGTCATCATCCTTCAAGTGTCGAATCCCACCGGGGGCACTGACCCGTGGAGGCGCGCCGTTCAACCCGGGAATTACTACCGACTGAAATCCCTTGGAGCAATGCCCGGGATAGACCTTCCTCGCATTGCCGGAGGTGAAAACACATGCAACTTGCGCAGAGCCGTTCCACGGCTGTCCCTAATCCGGAAAGCCCTGACCACGTGAGGCTCTCTTTGGCCGCGGCCATGACTTTGGGATTTGCCCCGGGATGGTTTCACCGGAACGCCCGACTCCGCTGCGTCAATCTCCTTCTTACATACGCGGACGGCTGCAAGGCCAACTGCTCCTTTTGCGGTCTTGCCCGGGAAAACCGGACCGACAGCAAGTTCATTCGGGTCGCGTGGAAGGCCTATCCAACGGATGAGGTCATCGAGCGGTTGCAGAGCGCGCCCGACCATGTGGGCAGAGTCTGCGTTTCAATGATCACCCATCCCCGTTGCAGGCAGGATGTGTTGAGAATCTGTGGTCGAGTCTTCAAAGAGACCGGCCTGGCAACGTCCTTGCTGATTTCTCCCACGCTCCTCAAGAGGGATGACCTTGTTGCCATGAAGGACGCAGGCGCGGACCGAATCGGAGTAGCAATTGACGGGGCAACCGAAGATATCTTCAACCGGTTCAGGGGAAAGCCTGTTAGAGGACCCCATAGATGGGAAAAATACTGGACGATCTTTGAACAGGCCCTCGAAGTGTTCGGCGAAGGTATGGCCGGGGTACACCTCATATGCGGCCTTGGTGAGACGGAACAGGAGATGGTTTCGGCTATTTCCAGGGCACGCAACCTGGGTGGATGTACACATCTATTTTCCTTTTTCCCGGAAAAGGGCTCAGTCATGGAGGATCATCCTTCTCCCCCCCTCGGCGCGTACCGTCGCGTACAGCTCTCCCGCCGGCTGATCGACAATGACCTGACACGCGCACATAAAATGGAATTCGATCAAAAGGGAAGAGTGCTCGACTTCGGCGTCCCCGACTCCGAACTGGCTGAGGCCCTCCGCAGTGGGGATCCCTTTGAGACATCCGGATGTCCCGGGCCCGATGGTAGAGTTGCGTGCAATCGTCCGTACGGAAACGAAAAACCGGGGGGGCCCATAAGAAACTTCCCTTTTTCCCCCGAAAAAGAAGACCTTGAAGAAATTGTGCAGCAGCTGAAAGAGTACGAGTAGGGAGATTATAGTGGGTCCCGAAAGTAATTTCGGATTCCCTAGTACGCAGCTGAAACCAAGCCCGCTCGTCTCGATAGAGATTGCTTCGGATTTACACCCTCGCTATGACGCTTTGCCTTCCCGTCATTGCGAGGAGTGAAACGACGAAGCAATCTCAGCACGTAGGATGGGATGACCGGAGGGAATCCCATCGGTCGAGGCTTTCACGCCGCACCTCACCCGGATAATACCTATTGAATGGTCGGAGTTTTAAGACAGCTTCTTCCAGCCGGCCATTCCGCGAAAACTTTCGAGAACTGCTCTAATACCAATGCGCGTTCAAACAAGTGATAAAGACCACTGCTGGGCTAGCCAGCAGTGGCACCCAAGAAACCGATCTCACTCTCTTGATTGCGCATTGGTATAACCCCCCTTTGGCAAAGGGCCGCAAGAGGGATTTTGCCATTCTCTGAAACCAAAAAGCGGGTTCGTTTCATACGAACCCGCGTGGCATCCTAACATTGTATCTTCTCGTCAAGGCTGAAAAAGCTCGATCTCTATACCATTGGGATCCTTGACGGAAGCGTAAGTCACACCGTCTTTCTTGCGGCAAGTCTCCACAAAGCCGATCCCTTTTTCCTTCAGATTCCTGACCGAAGCCCGAATGTCGTTGACTCGGAAGCTCATGCTGGAAACACCGCCCATGGTATGACCCAATTCTGAAGACCTATCGTGCCGGATTTCCAGTTTGTAGGGGGTCCCTTCCTTTTCCATGCAAACTACGTCAAGCCCTTTGCTGATACCCGGAGAATCCTTGAACCCGAGCTTCCTATAGAAGTCTATCGTCTGTTCAGGGTCCCCGGCCGGGATTGCAATGGTAAGAGCATGGCCGTCATCCACTCGTCCCTGGCGACTTGATGATTCAGCCTCGGTATTGTACGCGACCAAAAGCGTGAAGACCATAAGAAACATGATACAACACGTGAACCCAAGAAACAGCCTCTTGGCATGCCCGCTTGGCAAATCCATCGGCGTTCAACCTCCTCAACCGCTAGTTGCCGGAGAATGTTCCCGCCTCGAGGAACGCAACTCCGAATATACAACAAAAACACTATAAAAGCAAGTCCTAAGATTGCTTTCTTAAAGTCGTCCGCATCGGCTCACCGCGATCCCACCCTCAGGCACCCCTGGGGACTCAATGTCACCGACACTCATGTACTCAATCGGAAGCGTAATCCTTTGCCACACTTGGACAGGGCTAGTCAAGAACAAAATTTCCTATTCGTTCTCGATTATCGTTTTGGCTTGTTTTTCGGGGGAGTTACCCATTCACCAGAGATCGCGGGATCTACTCCGTTTTGCGCGATGCGCGCCATTTCGCCAATATCCAGCATCATGGTTTCATCCGTGGAAGAGGAGTCCGTAGGCTGGTCCTCACTTGGAGGCTCGACAAGGGAACCGCACCGGGGACAGAGCGCCCCCCCGATCCCGGGCCGGGCCGGCTTGACCATCACGCGTTCGCCGCAAGAACACACCCACCAGTTTTGGCGATTCTCCACTTCTCTGTCCTCTCAATAGAAGGATGAAAAAACCGAGTGGTTGGTCGCCCTCGAGGGCGCGAGATATTCACGGGCCGCCGCCACCCACTTGTCGTCCGGGCCCTGCTTCCTCGTGAACAGCCCGAGGTTCTTGGCTTGGCCTTCCTTGGCAATAGGGTTGATGAGAATATCCGGGACGACTCCTCCGCCGTCTATGTTTTCGCCGCCTGGTGTGTAGTATCGCGCGGTTGTCAGGCGCAACGCCATTCCTCGGCCCAATAGGAACACTCCCTGAACAGAGGCCTTCCCAAAGCTGCGTTCCCCCATTAGCAGGACATGGGGCCGTGCCTGGAGCGCGGCGGCAAGTATCTCCGACGCGCTCGCGCTGCCTCTGTTCACAAGGACAACCATTGGAACCTGCCGAAACGTGCCGGCTCGCTTCGCCTTGAAATCTCGATTCAACCTGGCATAGTGGCCTCTCACCGATATTATCACTCCTGACGAAAGAAAAAGATCGGCCACCTTTATCGCCTGATCGAATAGGCCCCCGGGGTTATCCCTTAGATCCAGTATCAGGCTTTGCAGTCTCCTCTTCCGTCCTCGATTCATCCGATACAGCGCTCTTCTGACTTCTCGTGCCGTGGTTTCCTGAAAGTTAACGATCCTCAAATACCCTATGCCCCCGGGGAGAACCGCGGACCGGACCGGACCGATACGGATCAGCTTCCGTTTCAGCCTGTGAGAACGGATCGTGCCCTCCTCTTTGTTCTTCAACGTCACTCTTATGCTCGATCCCGCGGGCCCCCGAACCTTGCGCAACACGCGTGGAAGCGGCATGCCCCGAATTCTCTCCCCGTCGATCTCAAGGACGATGTCCCCTCCTCTAATCCCAGCCTTGTGCGCCGGGGTGCCCTCAATTGACGAAATCACCACATAATCATCGCCTCTTCGAGTAACGACCATTCCTATTCCGCCGAATTTCCCCGAAGTGCTGATTCTGACTTCCCTGAGCATTCCCGGGTCCAATAGGGAGGAGTTGTGATCCAAATCACTTAGAAGAAAATTCAAGGCGGAAAGAAGGAGTGACTCGGGGTCCAACTTGCAGTGTGCGGCCATCTCGCTCAGCGTAGAGCTGAAACATGTTTCCGGATCGTCCCGGCATCCTTTCACACGAGGGACCTCTTCCAGGCATCGAGGAGGCAAGATCAAAGCCAGCTTTTCCAGCGACGCTGTTAGAATCTCTCTTTCGCTCAGACGTTCAACGTAGTGCTTCCTTATCAGTCCCATGGTGTCCCGAAAGAGCTTCCGCCCACGTAAGCTGAGTCTCCTGTGCTTTACCGATTCCTTGTGACCGTAATCACGCGCATGGAACTGCTGCGCTGCCAGGCTCAAATAGGGCGTCTCGTCATCCTGCCCGCACTCGAAGCAAACAGGGTCCACGGCCCATGCTTGGCCTGCAAGGACCAATTGACACAGAAACAGCGACGCGGCTTTCAACATATATCCCATTAATTTCAATTGCCTGTCCTGTCCAGCGCCGAGGTCGCTCCCTCGAAAACGAGGCGCTTCCGATCATGACACGGCCGTCCGGCAGAATCAAGGACGCAACGCTTCCGTGGTGGGTAAGCTTTCAGTTTCGCGGGGCAGATCTTGACATCGCGCATGTCATTGCGAGGAGTGAAGCGACGAAGCAATCCCTATATCCACTGCGCAGGAGATTGCTTCGCTGCGCTCGCAATGACATCTTGGAAGACCCACCCGAATATTTGAAGGCCTTAATTCTGTGGTTGCTCAGGCCTCGGTTCTGACAAGGATCACCTCCAGTACGCGGTCTGTGTCTTTTCGAACCGGGGCCGCGCTGCCTCGGCGGATGCCCGGAATCCAAATTATTTCCTCGCCCCTGACCAGAAGTGGGAGTATCCTACGTTCACTGAACGGGATTTTCAGGTCGATCAATATCTTCTTGAGCTTCCGGGTCCCCTGCATTCCCCACGGCCTGAACCTGTCACCGGGTCGGGGCGCCCTTAGTTCAAACGGGAACGACAGTTCATCCGCATCGAAGAGAGCCGTATCAATACCGTCCGGATATGCGACGGGCCTTTGTTCTCCCCTTCTGATCCTGAATTTGATACGCATTCCGGCTTGGGGCACGTCGATGGTCCCGGGTCCCTGAACTGAAATGCACTCAAACGGAGAAGTCTCAACCGGCTCAGTTGAAATAATGAGACGATCGTATTTCCTTTGGAGCGTCAGGCCGCGGGGTAGGTCGAGTCGGGCCGAAGGGTTTGAACCGAGGATAAGCTTCCGGATCGCGTCCACGTGGGTTCCGGTCCACCTGCCGTCCGGTCCTGAGACTCGATACAGCGCGGCGAGGATAACTCTGGAGGAAAGTACCTTATCCGTTTCAGCCAGGCCCGAGACCTGCATTTCCAAACCCTCGGGCCCTGAAAAGACGGTCCGTGAATAGAGGTCGTGGGAGAGCCGTTCAAGGAATAGATCTTCTTGTCGGACACGATCCATTGTCCCTGAAAGCGGCCCCGCGAAATCGGGAAACCGCTCTCTTATGACCGGGATAACTCGATTCCTGATGAAATTACGGTCCGTGTCTGCCGTCAGGTTTGTGGGATCAATGAGATAAGGTATTTGTTCATACCGTAGAAAACAGAGTATCCGGTTTCGGTCTGCTCCAATCAGTGGCCTGATAATGTTGGCCCTGACCGGGGGTATGCCTCCCAACCCGGCAAGGGATGAGCCCCTAAAGCTCCTCAGGAAGAAGGTCTCCAGTTCATCATCTCTGTGATGCGCGGTTGCTATGACGTGCGCGCCCGCTGAAATCCGCGTTTCCTCGAAGAACGAATACCGGGCGTACCGGCCGGCCTCTTCTATACTCACGCCTTTATCTCGTGCCAGGGCCTGCACGTCGACACGCTTCACATACGCACCGACACCGAGTTTTTCCGCCATATCACGGACAAAATCGGCTTCTTGCGGGGATTCTGGCCTCAAGGCATGATCGAGATGGGCCACAATCACCGAGAAATTGAACTCGGATCTCAAGCGATCCAAAACATGAAGCATGGCCGTAGAATCAGGGCCTCCTGAAACTCCGCAGACCACGCCGTAACCGGGTTCGATCATGCTGTAGCGTTTGAGCGTGTTCCGGGTGGAATCGAGCAGCTGCTTCTTTGGGTCCGAGAAAGACATCCTGGCGCCATCCATTCAAAATCGATTCTACTGTTGGGCCCCCTCATCCGCAAGGGAATAGAACCGGCCGGGTACCGCGTTACGGACGTAGGGACTGCATGCACGACCTCCGTGATGTGCGCGATTTCTTTGATGCCCCCCCCTGGAAGCCCACAACCCATCCCATTCCCTGCGACCACCGTGGGGGCAGGGAATGGGGCTACGCATGCGTCGCCCTCTTCGATTGGTCAGGTAACGGGCGCGGGTGGGATGAGGTCGTCGGGGCACCGCATGCTGCGCCCTCTTATAATGTTCATGACCGTATTACGGTGAAAATAATTCCGATCATTTCTTTGATCTTGTCTTGATCCCGGCAGTGGAACAATCTAAGGTGAACCCCGTTCTGATCGTTGTTACCGGTCTCATTCTTTCAGAAAACGGAGAATAAAATGATCCCGAAGAAGATACTCTTTTGCACGGATTTCTCCGAGAACAGCCGACCCGCGCGTGAATGCGCGATCTCGTACGCCTCGGGCTTCGGCGCGAGCCTGTCAATCATCCACGTGATCAATTCTTCTCAGATCGGGTATCCTTCCGTTGAGGTAGAGATTCCCTCTACTCTCAAGTCGGCCGTGCAGGGTATTCGAGAATCTGTACAAAAGGCGTTGGAACTGATCGCGACAGAATGCCTGAAAAAGGTTGAGGAGGTTGAGGTCTATCACAGAATCGGCAACCCGGCACACGAGATAGTCCGACTGGCTGAAGAGGAATCAATTGATCTGATTGTGACGGGCACGCACGGATGGACCGGCATAAAACATCTGATATTGGGAAGCACCGCTGAGAATATTGTCAGGAAGTCCAGTTGCCCGGTGCTCACGGTCGGATCTTCATCAAGCTCCGGACAGAGGGAGCCCGAATAAGCGAATCGCGTTAGCGGTCGTAATTCGCGCTACTTCTTTCAATGACATACCACGGACCTCGGCCACTTTTGTCGCTGTGTGACCGATGAGCGCGGGCTCATTGTTCTTGCCTCTGAAGGGCTCGGGCGCCAAAAACGGACAATCCGTTTCCAGAAGGATCCGATCCATGGGCAAGCCACTGACAATCGACCGTAGCCCTTGATTCTTCTTATAGGTTATTGGTCCGGGTATGGAAATGTAGAATCCCAGATCCAGCGCCCTCTCTGCATCTTTCCGATTTCCTGAGAAACAATGGATCACTCCGCCGGCGGGAAACGGCGCGAACTGTTCCAGCATATCAAGACCTTCCATGTACGCGTTTCTCAGGTGGATCACCACGGGTTTGTGCAGATCCTTGGCCAGGGCAAGCTGCTCCGAAAATGCGGCCTTTTGCCGCCCTTGAGGGGACAGGTTCCTGAAGAAATCAAGACCGATCTCACCATAGGCTACCACCCCGGGATGCTCGGCCAATTCTGCCATGTTCTCAAGACTGCTGTCGGTAACGTCCTTTGCATTGTGAGGATGAAATCCCACCGCGCCGTACACATTGTCAAATCGCTCCACGATTCTCAGGGCCTCCGCGGCATCATCAAGATCTATTCCCACGCAGATTATCGCGGCCACCCCGGCCGCGCCGGCTCTGTCCACTACCCCTCCGGGATCAAGTACCAGGGGTTCAAGTTCCAAATGCGCGTGGGTATCAATAAAAATAGGCTGCTCCTTTTGCAGGTCTGACAGTTTCATCATGTGTTTTCCCGGTTCCGGCAAGAAAAACGTTAAGACAATGATCTGATACGGACTCCATGCTGCGACCCTATCATTTCGATGATCCACCCATGTCCAGAAAATAGTCTCGCAACCACTTCTTCTTCAGCGCGTCGAGCCTGCCGTCATTCTGAATCAAGAGGATAAAATTGTTGAGCCAATTCAGCCAATGGGAGTCCCCGGGCCCTACCGCCCAAGCGATCGGCTCGTATGTGAGTGGAACGAATCGACTCACCACAAGGTCGGCATTCTTTGCACACGCCATACGGATCGCGAATTCCCCATCCACATACCCGTGACATCTGCGCTGAAACACCTCCTCGAGCGCTTGCCTCGTATCGGGGAACTCCCTGGTTCCCGCCCTGGTAAGGATTTCCCTGATTCGCAGTTTGCCCAGCCCATCGGCAGTGAACCCCACGAAGACCCCTGGTTTGTCAAGATCACGGAATTTCCTGAACGGAGCCGCGCTTTTCCGATGCACCAGGAACATTCTGCCGGTCTCCAGGACGGGCCTCGTGAACACGACCTCCATGTTGCGTTCAGGCGTCACCGTCATGGCCGACATTACCAGGTCCGTCTTGCCGGCCACAAGCGACGGGATCAGTTCTCCCCAGGACTGCCTCACAATGCGCAAACCTACTCCCAGGGATCGGGCCGTCATGGCCGCGGTTTCCACATCAAAACCAATGAGCCTACCTTGTTCGTCGAGCATCTGGAAAGGAACGAAGCCTACCTGCATACCCACCCTGATCTCTTCACGATTCCTTATGGCCTCCAACACTCCACCGAGCGATGGGGGCGGTTTCCCGGTCCTGTTCAAAGAATCCTTGACCGGCTGTTTCTCCGGGTGGGCTCTCTTATCCTCTAGAGTAAACCACTGACAGCATGTGACGGTAAGAACCGTTACCAGGCCGATCAAAAGCGTGAGGCAACGTCCACTTAGGATTGCGCGCACTGCCGGATCTCCTCCCAACAGGTCTCACTTTATATAGAAGGGAATTCAAAGATAAATCAAGCCTTGTCTTGGAACAGAGCCCGGATTGGCCTAGAGACTCCTATCGGACGGCTTCCATAATGCCTTGCCACAGTGTGGACCGGGCCTTCGGATATGTCCGAGTCCGACACCTGCAAAGGAACTACCATGCCTGAAATCACAGGCACAACGAAGCATGAAAGTCTTTTCCGTTGTTCACCTATCCATGGCTTCGCCTTGGACAGGGTACTCGAAGCGAGCGCACGCTGCGCATGGACTTGGAGGGGAGACTCATCTCCCCTCCAAACCACCCCATACGCTGACCCGGATGGGGGTGGTTCTTTTACGGGACTTTCAGGTAAACTTCTCAAACGATTTGCACGGGACAAGAACCCGGGGGTGCCGACGACTGTGCCATACAATTCTCGTTCCGGGGAACCCCCTCCATGAGCGTTCTGACACTTTGGTAGAGGCCTGCGAAATCTGCAACTTCGGCATCCTCACCGCGTCCGAGCGCGCCCACAATGATCTCTCGGAACATTCGAACCTCAGCTAAAACTGAATCCGAACCATTCCCATCCTGCGGTCCCTCGTTTGGAAATCTCAACGGATTTTCGGCCTTTGGTAATGATGACAGCTTCCGGAACAGGTTCTCCGTGCTGTTTACAATTTCAGGCGTCTTCCGGGAATAGATAATGCTCTCCGCCAAACGGCCTATGTGGCCAAAGGCTTCTGATTCACTGGAAATCACGTTCGGAAGACCCCTTTCTCCGACAGTCTCCACTATGTTTGTCTCCTCGGGCACGCATGCAGCGCACGCGGCTTGGATGTCAAACATGTTCAAGAGATCGTTTTCCAATCGACTACAAACCATGTCCGTGAGGCCCTGGTGGAGAACTCTGTTCAGGACCAGGCTTATTCTCTTCTTCCCGGCGCTTCGACAAATGGAATCGACCAGGGAATAAGCCTCCCCCGTGGCAATCTGCTCCGACTTGACCACCGCAAAGAGCCCCGAGATCTCCCGGGTGAGAACCGGCAGGTCCTGACCGATCCACGGAGGTGTGTCAATCAACAAGAAATCTCCGGATTCCAGCCGATCTGCCATGGGAATGAGCGCGGACATCTTTTCACTGAATGTATGGACTCCAACATCTCCCAGTGAAACGAGATCCAGATTGTCACCCATGCAAATCGGGAGATCCTGCAGAGAGCAGGTCCCATCCAGGAGATCGTTGACATCGTAGAACCGCGGCTTGCCGAACCGGGAACCAAGTCCCATATGAGATTGCCCCATATCCAGGATTGTTGCGCTCAACCCCATCTCCGCAAGCGCCACTGCAGTATTCAGGGTCAGAAATGTCTTTCCAGGTGAGCCGCTTCCACCGACGAACGCGAGGATTTCACACATTGAGGGAATTCCTTTCCGGAATGCGGATACGCACTACACAGCACCAAAAGTAGCATATTTCTTCATGCATTGCAAGCGTTCTCTCATGAAATACATGAGCTTTGCGTGGTTCAAAATTGGAGCGTGTTGGGCCGCCTTGGTTCCCTTGTGCCTTTTTTTCTTGGGGGATGAGACTACTTTGAGAAAAGGGGATCCCGGTCCGGAATCAGTGGACGTACTGCCCGGGTTCCAGCGGTGGGCTCTCCGAGCTGACCGATTTCAACAAATCAGGTTCGATAACGCTCATGCAGATTTGGTCGCCGACTTTGGCTTCGATATACGACACCAGGCTCTCGAAAGCCTCTTTGGTGATCACCGGTGGATCCTTGTCGGATCCCTGGCCGCTGTAATCCAAAGCCACAAACTTGCCGGTACCGGGATCGACCTCGCCGGCCAGTCGAATCACTTCAACACTGTCCCGGGATTTGTTTCGCGCGACTATTGCCAGTCCCCGAGACCGCGAAAAGTAGAGCAAGGCCATCTTGTAGATTTCCGGGGACTCGAACAGTTCAAACGGATTCATGTCGTGCCCATTGTTCCCAAAAAGATTGACGCAACCAGAAGCACAGGCTTCAGGGCTTTGAATTCTTTTGGCCGACTACAACGTACCAGTGGTAACCGTGAATGTCAAGAAAGCCGAGTTTAGACTTTATACCAATGCGCCGTCAAATAAGTGACGTTGCCTCAGTCCCGAGAAGCAGTGGCATCGCTCGGAACCCTCACTCCAGTGCTCGATTCGCAAATCATACTCCATCCCCACAGTACGTGACAGAAAAGCGCGGCACTCCCTGTTTTAAAGCGCATTAGTATCAGTTGTTGGTGGAGCGACTAGAGCGGCCAAGTTCTTTATCCAGTGTTTGAAAAAAGGGGCGGAAACTCCGGTTCCCGCTTTTCTTGCGGAACTGATTGATGTAGAATCCAAAGGGGTTTCTTCATTGGTCGGAGGACAACATGAAGTCCATTGTTTTTGGACGCTGGGGTGACATACTCAGGGACTACCGTGGAACGAACCGAGCAGATCCCGACACTTCAGCCCGATATCTTCCGCAGGCCGAACAGTTTCCGGAAGATCTCGTAGCGCTGATGTGCGGCAAAGGGATGCTCCTGTTAGACGACGACTTCGACTATTTCGCCATGATCAGGCAGTATGTGGATCTGATTCAGGAGAAGTACTGCTGCGGGAAATGTCTCACCGGCATAAAGGGCACCGCCCTCATGCTTCGCTATATGAACCGCATTTCAGAGGGGGAAGGCGCAGCCGAGGACCTGGATATGTTGGAGCGCGTGGCTGAAATTCTCGACAGCGCGGCCAGATGTTCAGTTTGCCAGAGTGCGGGAGAGCTGGTCAAAGACGGCCTCGCCAATTTCAAAGCGGATTTCTTGAAAGCAGTGGAATCCGGCGTAACTGAGCGGCCGGTTCGATACCTGGGCCGGATCTCCGCTCCCTGCATTAATGCTTGCCCTTGTCACATCAACGTTCCAGGTTACGTGGAGGCCCTTCAGGAGGCCCGGTACCACGAGTCACTTGAAATAATCCGTGAAGAGATGCCTCTTCCCGGGGTCACCGGCAGGATTTGTCCTGCGCCGTGCGAGCGGGCTTGCACCCTGGGAAATCAGGGCAGGGCGGCCATTCCTATCCGAGAGCTCAAACGGGTGGCCGCGGATTACGAGATGAATCACAAACTGACTCCCCCATTGGAAAAGAGGGAGTTGGACGCTCTCCCGGTAGCGGTTGTAGGCGCGGGACCGGCAGGTCTCTCCGCAGCCTACTACCTGAACCGCCGGGGCCATGCTGTGACACTTCTCGAGAGTCTCGATGTTCCTGGCGGAATGGTTGGTGTCGGAGTGCCTCCGTATCGTCAGCCGAGGAAGGTTCTTGAAAGGGATATCGGAATAATCGCTGACCTGGGTGTAGAGGTGAAGCTCGGGGTGAAGCTGGGCCGGGATTTCACAATCCAAGATCTCTTTAACCAGGGTTTCAAGGCCGTTTTCCTTGGCATAGGCTCCCACCGTTCCATTCCTCTTGGGATAAAGGGCGAGGATGAGGGCATTGGGGGCGTATTCCCGGGCGGCATCGACTTCTTGCGAGACATCAATCTCGGCGAGGAGGTCTTGTTGGGTGATCGCGTCGTGGTGGTGGGCGGTGGTAACACCGCCATTGACTGCGCCAGGACCTGCCTGAGAATGGGTGCTTCCGAGGTGCAGATTGTGTACCGCCGGACGGAAAAGGAGATGCCTTCCGATCCCCACGAGGTCGCGGACGCCCGGGAAGAGGGCATCCTATTGAATCTGCTTACGCAGCCTGTGGAGATTGCTGCGGAAGACGGGAAAATGGTCGCGCTCAAGTGTATCCGCATGGAGTTGGGGGAACCGGACGCTTCGGGTCGCAGGAGACCCGTACCTGTGGAGGACTCTGAGTTCGAGATTGACGCGGATTCGCTTGTCCCGGCCATCGGCCAAAAGGCGGATCTGAGCTTTCTATCTCCTGATGACGGCATTGACGTAACCCGTCGCGGGAATATCAAGGTCGACGAGCACACCATGATGACCACTCGACCCGGAGTGTTCGCGGCCGGAGATGCGGTGACAGGGCCGCTCACGGTGGTCCACGGCGTAGCGGGCGGCAAACAAGCCGCCAAAATGATGCATGATTATGTCACCACCGGGCAATGCGGTGTCTCGGAAGAACAGAAGATCGAAAACATTATCGCGGAAATAGAAGAAGACCCCGGAGTGTTCGTCACTCCCAAGACCGAAAGCCGAACAGGCAGTCTGGTTCCGCCCAAGAAGTTGGATATGCGTGAACGGGTGGCCACCTTCCGCGAAGTGGACTCGGGGTTTACTCAGGAAAGCTCGTTCGTAGAGGCCAGTCGCTGTTTGCGATGCTATCACCTGATATTCGCAGCTTTTCGGGAAACCGAGGCTGACCGCAAAGTTGGAACATCGCGTCACCACGGTCTAAGTTAACTCTTATAGGCCTAGGGGATGCGTGATCTTGGCGCGGAATATCTATGCGTGGCACTATAGGTTGAAGATGACGCCGTGGTATCCGCGACTTCATCATCGCCTGTTCGAGGTACATGTTTATGCCGGTTTTCACTATCGACGGTGTTGAGGTGTCTGTTCCGGAAGGAACGACTATCTTGGAAGCCTCCGGAGAGGCCGGAATATGGATTCCCACGCTCTGTTACTATCCCAAGTCCAGCCCTTCAGATTCCTGTCGCATGTGCGTTGTTGAAATAGAAGGGGTAGATCGACCCAAGACGGCCTGCAATGCTGTTGCTCTGGATGGGATGAGAGTACAGACCGACACGCCCCGGTTGCGGTCCATGCGTGAGGAGATCATGAAGCTGGTGCTCATGGATCATCCGCTGGACTGCCCTGTCTGCCCCGCGGGTGGCGAATGCGAGATTCAGGACCTTGCCCACCGTCTTGGCATGCAAGAAAACGATTTTCGTATTCCCCAGCGCACCAATCCTGTCGTCCGAGACTGGCCGCTCATCGAATACAATGTCAACCTGTGCTTGACCTGCGCCCGGTGCATCAAGGTCTGTCATGAAGTAATCGGGGCAAGCGCGCTCTACTTGAAAGGCGTGGGATACGATTGCCGCGTGGGGACCAAAGACGACCAAATCCTGGATTGCGACTTCTGTGGGGAATGCGTTGAGGCATGCCCGTCCGGCGCAATGTCGTACAAAATCACGGGAACCTGGGCCCGCTCATGGGAGATGAGAAAGACGCAAACGGTCTGTCCCCTGTGCTCCGCGGGCTGCCGTCTGGAGATGAATGTCAAGGATGACAAAATCTTCCGTGTTACCACCAAGTTGGAGTCTCATAACAGAGGATCACTGTGCGTGGGTGGACGTTTCGGATTCGACGTGATCCACAGCCCGGACAGGATTCTCACTCCGCTCATTCGTCAAAACGATGAACTCAAACCCGCGTCCTGGCAAGACGCTGTGAAGTTCGTTGCAGAAAAGTTGACGAAAATCATCGAAGAATCCGGCCCGGAAAGCATTGCCGGACTGGCTTCGCCTCGTCTGTTTAACGAGGATTGCTATGCCTTCCAGAAGTTTTTCCGTTCCGTGATCGGTTGCAACAATGTGGACAGCGAGGCTCGTTTCAGCTTCTTGCGAGTCCAGCGCGCGTTTGAGCTGACCTGTGGAGTGAAGGGTACCACGGGCACACTGGAAGACCTCCTCGACTCCGACGCTATTTTCCTGGTGGGGACCGATCCTATCGAAGAGACCCCTGCGCTGGGATGGAAGATCAAAAACGCTACTCGAAGGTATGACAGCAATCTCATAATTGCCAATTCCCGAGAAACCAGCATGGATGGCTTTGCCAGGGTCCGTCTGAGGACACGCCCCTATTCGGAAACCGATCTGATCCTGGGAATGATGAAGATCATCCTGGACAAGGACCTGTGGGCCGGAGAATTCATTCGAGAGCAAACCACGCACTTCCTCCCAATGAAGAACCTGCTCGACAAGATTTCCCTCAACGGTATTCTGAAGCGGACCGGAGTTTCAGCGGAAGACCTTGAAGAAGCCGCGACTATCTTTGCAGAGGCTCCCGAGGCTTCCATAATCTTTGGCGGGGATGTCATTCTCCAGGAAGACGGTCTTCAGTGCGCGATGAATCTGGCCAACCTGTCTCTTCTCACAGGGAACATCGGAAGGACGCGTGGAGGAATCTACCCCATACTGGAGAAAGGTAACATAGTGGGCCTTTGTGACATGGGAGCGCTTCCGGAGTACTTGCCGGGATATCAAGACATCGCAACGGCACGGGATTTGTTTGAGAAAGTCTGGAAGACCGATCTGCCGTACACCAGGGGAACGACCGTACCTGAGATGGTCAGAGGTCTGGAAACCGGTGATGTCCGTGCCTTATACATGGTGGCCGCGGACCCTCTTACCGATTATCCGAACTCTCGCCGCTTTGGTTCCGCTCTTGAAAACGCGGAGCTGCTCGTGGTACAGGATCTGTTTCTGAGTCCCACGGCAAGAAAGGCCGACTGCGTGTTTCCCGCGACCTCCTATGTTGAAAAAGAGGGGACTATGACCAATATCGAACACCGTATCCAGAGATTCAATCAGGCGATATCCCCGCTGGGGGAGGCCATGCCCGATTGGAATATTCTCGAGCAGGTGGCTTCGGCTATGGGTCGTCCCATGGGCTTTTTCAGTGTGGCCGACGTGTTCAGGGAAATGGCTCTCACCATACCGTTCTACAGGGGACTAAAGCTTGAAGAGCTTCACGAAGATGGTGTAATTTCACATCCGTTTACCGCGGGGCCGGAACAACGACGAGGGGGCAGGCCCTATTCGTTTGCCCCGGCAAGAGTTGTTGAACCCCCGGCTCGCGGCGATCTCGCCGACTATCCCTTCGATATGATGGCGGGACGATCCAAATATCATTTCGGATCCTTTTCAACCCGATCTGAGAGACTTCTCAGCCTTTGTCCTGAAGGATATATTGAAATCAACCCTGAAGATGCAAAGGAGCTGGGTATCGATGAAGGAGATCGGGTCCGGGTGACTTCTCCACAGGGCGCTTTTGACGCAGTTTCAAGGGTATCTGATAAAGTGGGCCGCAGTATGATCTTTGTTCCGACAAATTTCTCGGAGCTGGGAATCTACAGGCTTTTTGAAGAGAACACTACCATGTGCAGGGTCAAGGTAGCTCCCTTGGAAAAGGCTTCCGAATAATGCAGTATGAAAACCACGGGGCATCGGCGCCGGCAATATTTGTTCGGAATTATTCACTTGAGAAAGACGAGACAGGCGCAGAACTTAACTTAGGGCTTGTCTGAAAATAAACCTCTCAATTCCCAAGTGCCGTCACCCCGGCGAAAGCCGGGGTCCAGAAAGTCTTGAAGAAGCCCGGATTCCGGCTTTCGCCGGAATGACGGTAATAAGTTCCGGGAAGGTTTCAGGATTCATGGGTTGTAGTGCTTATTTCGGGACGAACCCTTGGCCGTCACCTATTTGTTTTCTTTACTGGAGAGCCGCTTCGGTATAAGATTTCTTCTACACGGAATCCGGGCTTCGTCCAGGCGGAGTCTTTGCGCATGAGTCACTGAATCAGGAGTGCCTGACATTAAAACAATATCAGGAGGTTGGTATGAGTAACCCCGGAGATCCTAGAGCCCGGCTATTGGTCATAGATGACGAGCAGATCGTCCACGAAAGTGTGCAGCGAATACTCGAGGCTGAAGGGTTCGTAGTGGAAAGCGCTCTGCGAGTAGACGAGGCCCTCGAAAAGTTACGGAAGGGTTCATATGATGTTGTGCTCACTGACCTCATGATGCCCGACCGCGATGGCATGGATGCCATTCGAGCAATCGCTGATGGGCACCCCGATACCGGAGTGATCATGTTCACCGGGTTTTCCTCTGTCGATTCCGTCGTAATATCCATGAAGCTGGGAGCACTTGACTATCTGCCTAAGCCCTTCACCCCGGATGAGCTTCTCGAGGCTGTGGAGAGTGCGATCGAGAAGACTCGGAAGGCCCGACGGGACAAGGAAATAGAAGAGACCTATGCGGAAGCCGAAAAGGCGCTCACCTCAAGCCTTGATCTCCAGGAAATCCTCAACCTCATCTGCACCAGCGTTGTGAGGCTTTTTCAGGTAAAGGGATGCGCTGTGCTGATGATACACCAGAAGGACCAGTCCCTGGCCATGACGGCTTCCAGCGGTTTGAGTGAGGAATTCGTGGAAAAGGGCTTCATGGAACCGACCAAGAGCGTGCCCGCAGCCCTGGAATCAGGGGAACCAGTCACAATTGAAGCATCGGAATTCGATTCTCAACTACAGTTCCCCGACGCTGCTCGGCGAGAAGGAATAGTCTCTATCCAATCTATTCCGCTTAAGCTCAAAGGGGCGGTCCTGGGATTCCTGAGAGTCTACCGTACAGAGGCATGTCGCAGTGGCGAAGAGGAACAGGACCTGATACTGAAGTTCGGGGAGCAGGCGGCCAAGGCCGTCGAAAACGCAATGTCTTACGACAGGGTTCGTAAAGATATCGATGACCTCAAGAAGGGCATCCCGGGAGCCGTCGCCGACAAGATGGGTACCTGAGACCAGCGCGACCCCTGAACGGTTTTCCGCAATCATCAGGAGGAACCTCCAGGACGTCCCGGGCTTTGTGGATGGACTCAAATAGGTTGTGTGGAACACGAGATCGCAGATCTGAGTAAAGGCTGTTCAAGCGCCAACCAAACACTTCTTCGTCAGGAGTAACAAAAGATGGACAAGAAGAAAGGGAAAGTGCTGGTACTGGACGATGAGAAAATCGTACTCGAGAGTGTCTCTCGGATACTCGAGGCAGAGGATTACGAGGTAAGGACCTGCCACAAGGGTGAAGAGGCCGTGGAAATGCTCAAAGAAGGAGGATACGACATCCTTGTCACCGACCTCAAGATGCCCGGGATGGACGGTCTGCAAGCTATGCAAGCGTTGACCGAAGTGGATCCGGACCTGTCCATGATCATGGCCACTGCCTATTCCACGGTTGATTCCGCGGTGAAGGCCATGAAGCTGGGCGCTGTAGACTACATTAGAAAGCCGTTTACGCCCGAGCAGCTTGCTGATGTGGCGGACAACATCATGGAGGATCGTAAGGTCCGTTTTGAAAAACGGTACCGTGACGACACCTTCGCGGAAATCAAGGATGCGGTAACGTCCACCCTCAATTTGAAGGAAGTCTTGGACCTCATCGTGCAGGGCGTTGTTAAAGTCACGAAAGTCAAGGGAAGCTCTTTGAGTCTCTTGGACAAGAAGAGACAGCAACTACGTGTGTTTGCGTACCACGGCCTGAGCCGCAACTACGTGGACAAAGGGCCTCTCGACTCATCCAAGAGTATCGGAGAGATTATCCTTAGCGGAAAGCACGCATGGATTGAGGACGCCCCAACTGACACAAGGGTCCAATATCCCAAGGAGGCCAAGCGTGAAGGTATCGCCTCCATACTTAGCTTGCCTCTTCTTGTGCGGAACAAGGTGATCGGGTCGCTTCGTGTTTATACGTCGAAACCCAGGGAATTCACGGAGGAAGAAGTCAAGTTCCTCCGCGGGTTCGCCGAGCAGGTTGCCCTGGCCATTGAGAACGCTCGAAACTACGAAGACGTTATGGACGAATACGAAGCTTTGCGTGACGACTTGTGGGATCACTTTGATCGCGACGGTTGGGTTTGATTACCGGCGCCCGCGGTCGGGGTTTTTCTTGCGATTCCGGGGAGCAATACTTCGGCCCGGACTGAATCCGGATTCGAGTGGTGTCCCTGAGAAACCAGCTATTGCGATAAACGCCACCGGAAGATTGGAAAGCCGTTTGCACTATTCTTTGAAGAAGCTGGAGCCCAAGCTTCCTTTGTCTTTCAAGAATCGAATTCTGCTCTATACCTTCGTGGTCCTGATCGCTGGTGTCATTGTCATCGGCGCCATCCTACAGATAGTAGTTTTTCCCCAAATGGAGGCTGATCCGACCATCATCCTCAATTTGAAGATCATTCACCTTGTTGCCAGTCTTGTCACTATCGTAGTGGGCTGGGTTTCCATAAGCATAATATCCAGGAGAATCACCCTTCCTTTGCAGGAACTCACTCTGAGAGCCGACCAGATAAGTAGAGAAGTGGGAGAAGATTCGCCTTCCGACCCCTTCGGAGAGATACGATCCCGACCGGCGGCGACAACACAACACACGGATGAGCCGGCGCGCGCGGATGAGATTGTCCAGTTGAGGACATCCTTTTATCGGATGTTGGCTCATCTGAAGGCTTCAGAAGAACGATTGAGGAACTCGGAGGAGAAGTACCGCTTTCTCTTTGACAACGGGCCTAATCCTCTTTTTGTACTTGATACTCTCGACATGACCATAGTCGATCTGAATAATCGGGCTATGGATGTTTATCAATTCGACAAGGATGAATTGGTGGGCAAGCAATTGTCGGATCTTGCCGCGCCGGAGGACCGGGAAAGGACCGAGGTCACTCTGAAGAAGCTTATCACATCGGACCCATTTCTGGTCCCCACGCTCCAGCACAAGCGCAAAGACGCGTCCACCCTCATGGTCCATCTTCAGCCCCATGTACACTGGTTCCAGGATCGGCCTGCAATCATAGTCGCTATCTGGGATGTGACCGAAAAACTTGAACAGGAATCCAGAATCCTCCAAGCCAGCAAGATGGCAACCCTTGGCGAGATGGCCACTGGAATAGCCCACGAGCTTAATCAGCCGCTCAATGTCATCAAGATCGGAGCCGACTATCTGTTGAAGAACATCAGAAGAAGGACGAAACTAACCGAAGAGCAAATCGGGTACATCGCTTCTGAACTTGGAGAAAATGTGGACAGGGCGGCTCGCATAATCAATCATCTTCGCCAATTCGGGCATAGTGTCGACCAGAGCATGTACCCGATGAACCTCAACGATCCTGTCAGGGGTGCTTTCACACTGTTGGGGGCCCAGCTCGAAAAGAAGGGTATAGAGCTGAAGCTATCCCTGGATGAAAACCTGCCTCCCATACTGGGAGACCAAAACCGACTGGAGCAGGTCTTGATCAACCTGGTCATAAACTCCAAGGATGTCCTGGTGCAATATGAGAAGGATTTGAAGGAGCAAGGAAAGACCGCGGAGAAAGTTCTGCACATAAAGACATTTTCCGAAGGAGATCGCGTTATTGTAACCATAAGAGATTCCGGTCCGGGAGTTCCACAGTCGATAAGGTCCAAGATATTTGAACCGTTCTTTACGACCAAAAAGGTAGGGGAAGGAACCGGCCTCGGGCTCTCCATAAGTTATGGTATTATCAAAGAACACAACGGGACAATCGAAGTGGATGGGGAAACCGAACCCGGCGCCACTTTCAAACTCACCTTCCCGGCTCTGCACGAGGTGATGGAGACTGATCATGGAGAAGATCCTAGTCATTGATGACGAAGAGAGCATACTCAGTATGATGCGGTTGTCGCTGGAGGCGGACGGCTACGAAGTCTTGACCGCGCGAGACGGCGTCACCGGCCTGGAAATCTTCGAGAAAGAACTGCCGGAAGCAATTTTGCTCGATGTAAGGATGCCTGAAACGGACGGTCTTAAGGTGCTTTCCAAGATTATGTCCGTGGATCCGGATTCCGAAGTGATAATGATCACGGGTCATGGCGACATGGCCATAGCCGTCGAATGCATGCAGAAACAGGCCTCCAACTTTCTGACCAAACCTGTCAGCGACGAGATGCTGTCCATCGCTCTGAAGCGTTCCCTGGAAAGACGGGCCCTGAAGGCCAAGCTCAAGAGATACACTGCCGGCCTGGAGACCCTGGTGCGTGAAGCCAATCAGGAACTTGAGAAAGCCTACCAGTTTAGAGAAAACCTTATCGAGAGTTCACCTGACGCTATTGTCTCGATCCGCAAAGGCGGGGAAATCATCATTTTCAATTCCGCGGCCGAGCAGCTTCTGGGTTACACAAAGGATGAAGTTATCGGAAAGATGAGCATTGCGGACATCTACCCCCCGAGCGTTGCAAAAAAAGTCATGGCAGACTTGAGATCCAACGATTTCGGCGGCCCCGGACGCGTTGCAAAGAGAGAGTTGACGGTCAAGCACAAGAACGGCCACGAAATTCCAGTTTACTTATCCGCGGCCACGTTGTTCCAGGGGGGACAAGAGGCCGGTTCCATGGGCATTTTCACCGACCTCTCTCAAAGGAAACGTCTGGAAAAACAATTATTGCGAACCGAAAAGCTCTCTTCCCTTGGAAAGCTCGCCGCGGGCATTGCTCATGAAATCAATCAGCCCTTGACAGGAGTACTGACCTTCGCGTCTCTGCTAAAGAAGAAATTCAAGGACGACGAGCAAACACGTAAAGATCTTGAGATCATAGTCCGAGAAACTACCAGGATACGCGGAATTGTTCAGGGAGTGCTCGATTTCGGCAGAGAAACCCCTATGAGCAAGAGCACCACCCAAATCCAAACGATTCTGGAGAGAACGCTTGAAATATTGGTACATCAGGAGCGCTTTTTCGGCATAGATGTCAAAAAGGAGTACGATCCGGCTCTTCCGTACGTTATCGTCGATTCCAATCTCATGGAACAGGTCTTCATGAACATAATCCTCAATGCTGCTGACGCAATGAACGGATCCGGCACGCTCACACTGCGAACCAGGCACGCCAACGGCGGAGTTGAAATCCATATAGCCGATACGGGCAAGGGGATGCCACCATCGATGATTGACAAGATCTTCGATCCTTTCTTCACCACCAAGGACTCCACCGAGGGCATGGGAATGGGCCTCGGATTAGCCGTAAGTTACGGCATCGTCAACAGTCACAACGGGGACATTCAGGTGACCACCCAAGAGGGGCAAGGCACCACATTTACCATCCGCTTGCCTACGGAACAGAATTGAACCGGAAAGCGTGGGCCGGAAATCCGTTGACACCGGACTACTCAATACAGTAGATTCCGATTGTGCGCCCGTAGCTCAGTTGGATAGAGCGCAACACTCCGGATGTTGAGGTCGGACGTTCGAATCGTCTCGGGCGCACCACACAGCACTTCCCGCGACACCAATATTCTTCAAAGAGTTATTTCTCGCATTTCACGGCCCGGGCAATTTTTTCTCATACTAACTTATACCAATGCGCGTTCAAACAAGTGATAAAGAGCACTGCTGGGCAAGCCAGCAGAGGCACCCAAGAAACCGATCTCACTCTCTTGATTGCGCATTGGTATTAGGGCCTGTCACGAAATAACGTTGGCATTCTCCTGTAGGGGCGGACCTATGTGTCCGCCCTTTCCCGCGTGCGCACCCTTGCATTGGGGCAGACACGTAGAGCCTGCCCCTGGCCTGAACAGGGGTCTGCCCCTACAATTGGGCCGGCAACCTGTTGCAAGGTTTATTCTGTGACACAACCTTACATGCCGCAAAAGAGACGCACAACGAAGTCTGGAAATGCCTGGAGCGCGGGGGGCTCCGTTTGTAGGGGCGACCGGCGGTCGCCCGAAGGGAAGCCGTCACATTCAAGAACAAAGGGCTTTCTCGTGGGAGTTTTCGTTCAAACATATAATCGCGCATCCCACCGTCCAGTCAAGCCTGTGAGGTCGGAAATCCCCCCTTCCCTCGTTTGAAATTAGGGGGCAAGTGTGGCGGAGAGAGAGGGATTCGAACCCCCGGTACGACGAGCGTACAGTTGATTTCGAGTCAACCCCCTTCGGCCTCTCGGGCATCTCTCCGCAGCCGGCCGGTTCATAGCGCGTGTCATCCTACTGCCGCAGTTTTCTGAAGAATTCCTGCAACAGTTTCGCTGCCTCCTGTTCCATGACACCAGAGACAACTTCGAGTTCATGGTTGATCCTGGGGTCGTGAGAAAGGTCGAAAAGACTTCCCAGCCCTCCCCAGCGATCATCGTGGGCCCCGAACACCACACGCCTTATCCGTGCGTGAATCAATGCAGACACGCACATAATACATGGTTCGAGTGTAACATAAATATCCGCGGCGGGCAATCTCCAATCACCCGCTTTCCAGGCGGCTTCACGCAGAGCGATGATTTCCGCGTGGGCCGTTGGATCGTGTAGTGTTTCAACCCGATTGTGACCGGTCCCGATGATGTCCCCGTCCTGGACGATCACCGCGCCTACAGGGGTCTCCCCCTCTTCGAAGGCCTGTCTCGCGAGCTCCAGAGCAAGCGACATGAACTGCTCTTGGGTTGGTTCGATCCCGGGAAGCAAAACAGTATTACCCCACCACCGCCCCTTGAGCAGCCGAGCCGACCATTTCAGCATATCGCGCAAGATAACCTTCCGTGATCTTTGGGGGCGGTTTTGTCCACTTGGCTCGTCGTTCTCTCAAATCTTCCTCAGACACATTGAGATTCACTGTTTTTCCAGGGATGTCTATTGTGATCGCATCCCCATCCTCCACCAGGGCGATGGGCCCGCCCTGAGCGGCTTCAGGTGATATGTGTCCGATTGCGGCGCCGCGGGTCCCGCCACTAAATCGACCGTCCGTTATCAGGGCCACATATTTGTCCAGGCCCATACCGGCCAGAGCCGACGTAGGATTGAGCATCTCCCTCATTCCCGGTCCCCCTCTTGGCCCTTCGTATCTTATGACTACTACGTGGCCAGGCTTTATGTCATTGGCCATAATGGCTTCGACCGCGTCTTCTTCCGAATCAAATACCCTGGCCTTCCCCTGCATCTTGAGCACAGCGCGGTCCACCGCGGACTGTTTCACCACCGCGCCGTCCGGGGCCAGGCTTCCTCCGAGAATAGCTATGCCTCCAACCGGGCTGTGAGCATTGTCGAGGTATCGAATGACCTCATTATCTTTTATGGAAGCGAACTTCAAATTCTCTACGAGCTTAGCGCCCGTCACTGTCAAGACATCCGGTTCCGCAAGCTCACCTCTCACCAGTTCTTTCAGCACTGCTTGAACACCGCCGGCCCTGTCAAGATCTTCCAGGTGATTCGGGCCTCCCGGTGACAGTGAACACAAGTGAGGAGTTCGAGAGCTGATTTCGTCGAACAGTTCTAGGTCAATATTGATCCCTGCTTCACGGGCTATTGCCGGAACGTGCAATATCGTGTTTGTGGAGCATCCCAGGGCCATGTCAACCGCTATGGCATTTCCAAAGGCTTGTTCAGTGGCGATCTGTCTAGGCTTCAAATCCCTCGAGACCAGATCCATCACTTGTGTTCCGGCCCTCTTGGCGAGACGAATCCGGGCCGCTTCTACCGCGGGTACTGTGCCATTTCCGGGCAACCCTAATCCCAAAGCCTCGGTGAGACAGTTCATGGAATTCGCGGTGAACATACCCGCGCAGGAACCGCACCCGGGACAAGCCCGCTCCTCCAGCTCCGCGAGCTCGTCTAAACTCATGGTCCCGGCTTTGACCTTTCCCACAGCCTCAAATACCGTGATCACATCGGCCTTCTCCCCCTGAAAAACACCTGTCATCATCGGACCACCGCTCACCACTACAGACGGGATATTCAGTCTGAGCGCGGCCATCAACATGCCGGGAACAATCTTGTCGCAGTTGGGCACCAGCACGAGGCCGTCGAATGGATGAGCCACGGCCATGATCTCCACTGAGTCGGCTATCAGCTCCCTGCTGGCGAGCGAGTACTTCATCCCCACGTGGCCCATCGCCAGGCCGTCGCAGACACCTATGGTGCAAAACTCCAAAGGTGTTCCCCCCGCCACTCGGATCCCGGCTTTGACCGCTTCAACAATCCTATCCAGGTGTATGTGACCAGGCACTAATTCATTTGCGGAATTGGCGATGCCGATGAGCGGTCTCGCGAGCTCCTCGTCCGTCAGCCCCATAGCCTTGAACAGAGCCCGAGAGGGAGCTCTTCCGATGCCCTTCTTCATAAGATCGCTTCTCACGACTTCCTCCGGACGAATGTGGATGAGATCATTCTTTTTCCTGCCGTCACCAGCGGAACATCTTATCCTCAAATTAATTGCTATCACAAGCTCCGCGTCCGCGCAACGACTGACCGCGCTCCAGGCCAATAAACTCGCCGCACGGACGAAGCCCGTGGTGTCAATTGTGTCCCATAGTCAGTTTGACACCGGGGGGTTGGGGGGATTTTGCCCATATGTGGGAATCATCTTTCAATCAGACAGAACTTTTGGCAACTGCCATGGGCGTTCCTCTGCTCACATAGGGATCTCCGCGCCCGAGAAGCTCTTCTTTTGGAGTGCCTTGTTGATTTCCACCATTACTACGCGCTAAACTGTGATCATGAGAAAGACGCTCGACACGGAACAGGCGATCGCTGTTATTGAGAATTTTGAATCTCTTCCATTGGAGAAACGTACCGCGATCTTCAGAGATCTTTCTCCCCAGGCTCGCGAGGAACTCGTGGGCGCGGTCTCCCACCCGGTCGACATCGTGCAAAGGATCTCACCGGAAGAGATCTTCTTCACCATCAAGGAGCTGCACGAAGACGCCCCCAATCTCATTGCCCACACTTCCGGGAAACAGCTGCTCTATTTCTTGGATATCGACATGTGGAAAAAAGAGGTCTTTGATTTGAATGCCACCGGACGATGGTTCAGGCTTCTGGCCGACGCGGGTGATGACAAGATCCTGCAACACGTACGGGTCACCGAGCCCCATCTTCTTGTGACCGCGATGAGTCACTTCATCAGGGTTGCGATCAGGAACCCGGACGTGGATCTGCTTGAGCAGCGCGATGAACTTCCTCCCTTTACTCTGGACGACCTGTTCTTCATAGACTTCCTGTCTCCTGAACACGAGGACATCATAAGGAAATATTTGGATGTGATCTTTCGTTGGAACACCCGGATGTATTTCAGCCTTATGGAAGAGATTGCCAGAGGTATTCATCTGGAAAATGAAGATGCTGCGCTTCATTGGCGACGCGCGCGGATGTTTGATCATGGATTCCCTGAATTTGATGAGGCTCTCGAAATTTACGCATACCTCGCGCGGAATGTCGTCACCGCGCCGACCATAGAATCCTCAGCACAGGACTCTATTATTTCCGGACCCCAAAGCCCGGTCATAGATTATCCTGTGAAGATCCTCGATCCGGACAATTTCTTTAGGCAATGCCTTGCAGAATTACAGGAACCAACGGAACTGGACCGCATTTCTACGGAACTTGCTCATCTGGCCAATAAAGTCATGATAGCGGACGGCCGTGATCCAGGGGCCATGGAAGATCTTCGTAACAGTCTCGCAAAAGTAAGCGGGTACATCAACATTGCTCTGGAAGATCTGTGCGCGGACGACATTTCCAAGGCTTCGGGTCTGCTCCGACAAAACCACATGGAGATACTCTTCCGGAGAGGATTCAGTCTAATACTAGATTTGCGCAAGGATATCCAGACCCTTCTGAGAAACTACGATGGTGGTGTGGAGAATCTCGGACATCCTCTGGCCGGTTTGGTCGAAGGCCTGATTAAGAAACGGCCGGTATATGCTGACAACATCCAGGGACTGCCCAAGCCCAGGGAATTTGCATCTATTCAGGACATTCGGGTTATCCGAGAACTTATGGATGCTGGGACCATAGAAGACAAATGGGAACCGATCTGACCCGTGGCCGATCCCCTGCTTCATGCTTATGGGGCAATCCGGATCACTCCACCACATACTACATCCTGTGGTCGGCTGAGTCATCCGGATTGCCTTATATGTCCAACACCAACCATCACCCTTAATAGGGGACAACGAACTACGAAAATCTTCTCCTCGTTCCCAGGCTCTGCCTGGGAATGCATACCGGGAGGCTCCGCCTCCCCTACTTGGGGCCGGCGCCTTCGCAAATAAGGAAGACTCTCGTAGGAATGCGCGGCTAAATATGTGACTTTGCCTCATTCCTGAGAAGTGACGGAATCCCTTTCTTCCGGTTCCTGCCGCGCACTTCTACGGCAAGTGATTGTAGTTAACCATTCAGTCATTCGGGGGCAGTCGGCAACGACCACTTTCTCGAGTCTAACGAATGGTAAGAGGGCGCACACACAGGTGCGCGCCGTACACTGTGCCCCATCGGGTCTGGGCCCAGACGTAAGGGCAAACCCCTGTTCAAGCCAGGGGCAGGCTCTATGTGTCTGCCCTTGCCTTCAAAGCCCCCCCGAAACTGAATGGTTGCCTTGTAGTTAAAACCGTTTGCTTGATTTTTTCCCGCGATTCGTCTAGATTAGTGGACTACTTTTCGTGTCTTTCATCGACCATTTCAGATTCAGGAGTATCCGCTGATGGCTGAATTTGAGCCTACTATCGTGGCATTTTGCTGTCATTACTGTGCTTACGGCGCGGCTGATCTGGCCGGCAGCATGAGATTGGAGTACCCGCCCAATATCCGCGTGATCCGTCTGCCTTGTTCCGGCAAGGTGACACCGGTCTTTCTGCTCAGGGCTTTTGAGAAGGGAGCGGACGGGGTATACGTGGCCGGCTGTATGGAAGGCGACTGCCATTTCATTCACGGGAATCTTGTATCCAAACCAAGAGTCAACTATGCGAAGAAACTCATTGAGGAAGTGGGCCTTGAACCGGAACGGCTCGAATTCTTTAACATGAGCGCGGCCATGGGCCCCCGATTTGCTGAAGTAGCCCGTGAGTTCACTGAACGCATTCGGGAGCTGGGGCCGAGTCCCATTAGCAAGAAATTCCATTCCAACAAAGACGAGGCAGCGTGATTGCCTTTGATTTTCACGTCATGAGGCGCGTTGCTTTGGAGGAATAATATGATTATCGCTGAGAGAAAGCCCTTTGACGAAATCATGAAAATGTTGGAGGGGCACAAGAAGATCATGGTGTTGGGCTGCGGCGGATGTGTCACAGTTTGCCTGACCGGAGGACACGATGAAGTCCGTGTGCTGTCCAGCCAGATACGCATGGCAAGGGAAAAGGAAGACGATCCCATTGAAATCATTGAAAAGACCATAGAAAGGCAATGCGATCCTGAATATCTTGATGAAGTTCAGGATGTTGTCCCTGACGTAGAGGCCATTGTCTCGATGGCCTGCGGAGCGGGAGTGAATTTCATGGCTGAACGATATGCCGCTACTCCGCTCTATCCCGCGCTCAACACCACTTTCATAGGGGGGTCTTTGAGAGAAGGCTACTATGTGGAGCGATGCCAAACGTGTGGAGAGTGCAAACTCTTCTACACCGGGGGCATATGTCCCATCGCCCGCTGTTCCAAGAGCCTGCTCAACGGCCCGTGCGGCGGCTCCACCAATGGGAAGTGTGAGATAGACCCGGAAGTGGATTGTGCTTGGCAATTGATTCTCGACCGTCTCGACACACTCGATCAAATGGACCGGTACGAGGACATCATGGAGATGTGCGATTGGAGAACCAATAGAGACGGCGGACCGCGTAAGATGGTCAGGGAGGATTTTCAACGATGAGTGCTGAATTGAAAACTGACAGCAGACTTGAAAAGATTCTTAGATCGGGCCAGTTCGCGGTAACCGGCGAGTGCGGTCCCCCCCGGTCGGCCGACGGCAACGTGATCAAGGAAAAGGCCGAACTTCTCAGAGACACGGCCGACGCATTCAACATCACGGATAATCAGACTTCCGTGGTTCGCATGTCTTCCATTGCCGCGGCCACCATCATGTTGCAACAAGGATTGGAACCGACCATGCAGATGGTCTGCCGAGACCGGAACCGGATAGCGATCCAAAGCGATATTCTCGGAGCGGCCGCGCTCGGTATCAAGAACATGCTGTGCCTGTCGGGCGACCACCAGAAATTCGGGGATCATCCCCAGGCGAAAAACGTCTTTGATATCGACTCCATGCAGCTGATCCAGACTGTTCGCATGATGCGCGATGAAGGCAAGCTCCTCGGGGGTGAAGAGATGAGCGTTCCACCCCGTCTGTTTGTCGGCGCGGCAGCCAATCCCTTTGCAGACCCGTTTCATATTCGGGTACCCAGACTGGCCAAGAAGGTCAAGGCCGGTGTGGAGTTCATCCAGACTCAGTGCATATTCAACATGGAAAAATTCGCGGAATGGATGAAAGGCGTCGTGGATCGAGGCCTCCATGAAAAAGTCTTCATACTCGGTGGAGTAACTCCCTTCAAATCTTTGGGCATGGCCAAGTACATGGGCAAGTTCGTGCCGGGGATGGATGTTCCCGATGACCTACTCCAGCGCATGAAAGACACTCCAAAAGAGAACCAGGCTGATGAGGGCATAAAGATAGCCGTTGAGACAATCCAACAACTCAAGGAAATGGAAGGAGTCTCAGGGGTCCACATAATGGCCATCGAGTGGGAAGAAAAGGTCCGGGAAATTGCGGAAAAGGCCGGGCTCCTGCCGCGGCCGGATGTATAAGCCGGCTACTTGAGTCGGACTCACATCTTGAAGAGTAATCCAGGGGGGACCTTTTCTCGGTAGAAAAGATCCCCCCTGATTCCTTCCAAGACACTTCATCACATGCGGCACCCTGGTACTCATTCGGAAGTTACTTTTGGCAATTGCCATATGCGCACAAAGTAAGGCGTATGTCATTGCGAGGAGTGAAACGACGAAGCAATCCCCGTATGCAGCGAGCCGGAGATTGCTTCGCTACGCTCGCAATGACATCTCAAGATAGTTCCCCCAATGAACGACTGGTTGTTGACTTCCGCCGATCAGTATTAGTAATCCAGATTCACAACATTCAGAGCGTTCTTTTCGATGAAATCTCTTCTTGGTTCCACCTGATCGCCCATTAGGGTGGAGAAGATCTCATTGGCTTTTACAGCATCCTCTATGGTGACCTGGAGGATTTTGCGGTTCTCGGGTTCCATGGTGGTTTCCCACAGTTGTTCAGCGTTCATCTCCCCGAGGCCCTTGTATCGCTGAATCTTGATCTTCTTGAGGCCTCGTTCCATTACCAGGTCAACGAGACTTGACAGAGACGGCGCTTCCACTGTCTTGTCTTCAATTCGCAGAATAAATGGAGGTTCTCCCACTGCCTTGACCCGATCCATAATGGTGGACATCTCCATAAACGATGGAGACTCCGTTAGACGAAAATCTACCACTGTCTCCCGGGATAAGCCGTTTCGCAGTGATTTGACTTCAATGAAATACTTGGATTCTTCCTCGTCTTTGACTACGTTTGGTTGAATCGACTCTATTTCCGGATACCCGGCTTTGATCCTTTCTTGCACTCTGTGTGCCATATCCTCTGCCCGGTCCGGGCTTTCCAGGAAACTTGAATCCATGCCTTCACGTATAAACGCCCTTAACACCGTTTTGTCCATATTCTTGCGTTCATATACCTGAAGTATTCTGTCCAATCTCAGAAGGTTCTTGATTATATTGATTAATTCCGTGCCTTCGAAGAATTCGCCTTCCTTTTTGCCGAGTCTTGCATTTTCAGAACCGTTCCTCATGACGATTTCATCCAGGGAACCTTCATCCTTCACATAGGTTTCAACCTTCCCCTTCTTCACCTTGAACAAAGGAGGCTGCGCAAAATAGAGATACCCTCGGTCGATGATTTCCCGCATCCACCTGAAGAAGAAGGTCAGCAGCAGGGTACGGATGTGAGATCCGTCCACATCGGCATCGGTCATTATTATGACCTTGTGATATCTGATTTTCGAGATGTCAAAATCCTCTTCTCCTATGCCGGTTCCCAATGCCGTGATCAAAGCACGGATTTCCTGGCTCTGCACAATCCTGTTGAACCGGGCCTTCTCAACGTTGAGGATCTTTCCCTTTAGCGGAAGAATAGCCTGGGTCCGCCTGTCTCTGCCTTGCTTTGCCGATCCCCCCGCTGAGTCACCCTCTACAATGAACAACTCCGCCTGCGCCGGGTCCTTTTCCTGACAGTCGGCCAGTTTTCCCGGTAGAGCCGATGATTCCAGCGCGCTTTTCCTTCTTGTCAGCTCACGGGCTTTTCGAGCCGCCTCTCTCGCTCTCCCTGCCTCGAGCGCCTTGTTGACTATCCACTTCCCTATCAGGGGATTCTCTTCCAGGTACTCTGACAGCTTTTCATTGATGAGCTGCTCCACGATACCCCGAATCTCCATATTCCCCAGCTTGGACTTGGTCTGACTATCGAATTGGGGATTGAGTATCTTCACGCTTAACACCGCGGTCAGACCTTCTCGCAGATCGTCTCCGGTAAGGCTTATCTGGCTCTTTCCGTTCTTGAGAAGTCCTTTGCTCGTCGCATACTGATTAATGGTTCTCGTCAACGCGGCCCTGAAACCCGAGAGATGGGTCCCCCCTTCAAAGGTATTGATATTATTGCAGTATGTAAAGACCGTTTCAGAGTACCCATCATTGTACTGGATGGCGCATTCAACAACATTGTCATCCTTTTCGCCGATCATGTATATGGGCGCCTCATCAGCGGTCTTCTTTGCCCTGTTGAGATGTTCCACAAATGAGACTATACCACCGTCATATTGATAGACCAGAATCGCCTTTTCAGATCTCTCATCGTCAAAGCTGATGCGCAAACCCTTGTTCAGAAACGCCAACTCCCTGAGCCGCGCTGCAATGATTTCATAGCTTAGATCCACATCCTTGAATATGGATTCGTCCGCTTTGAAGCTAACCTTGGTGCCGGTTCGGTTGGTAGTCCCTATCAGTTCAAGATCGCCGGCTCTCTTGCCCTGCCGGTAAGGCTGCCTGAAAACCCGGTTGTCTCGACGTATCTCCAGCTTGAGGAATTCAGACAGGGCATTCACTACCGATACGCCTACACCGTGCAGGCCGCCTGAAACTTTGTACGAATCGCTGTCAAATTTACCGCCCGAATGTAGAGTGGTCATTACCACCTCGGCGGCCGGTATTCCTTCTGTAGGATGAATGTCGGTGGGTATTCCTCGGCCGTCATCTTCCACCGTTACAGAGGAATCCAGGTGAACCGTAACGGAAATACTCGTGCAATGTCCGGCCAGGGCTTCATCGACCGCGTTGTCCACTACTTCCCAGACTAGTTGGTGTAGGCCTTCGGAACCGGTGTTTCCTATGTACATGCCAGGGGTGTTGCGGACTGCCTCCAGTCCTTCCAGCACCTTTATCTGTTCAGCGCCATACTCTTTTACTGTTTCAGAGCCCGGTGTCTCCATGTGCCTCTTCTTCTGTTTATGGGTTCTTCCGTCCCGTATCAGGTCATTTTCGCATGGGCATGACTAGACTGAAATAACCCTGGGTTTGGTCTGGACGAACTATGATCGGCTCTTCTTGGTCGTGGAATTCAAAAAGGACCTGGTCGGTGTCCATAACTCCGAGAGCTTCAATAAGATACGCTACATTGACTATTACGGTGAATTCCTTACCTTCGAAATCCAGATCAACCGCGTCCCGCGCTGTACCCAGATCGGGATGAACCGCTGTCAGCTCCATTTTTCCGGAACCAACTTTCATGGTCACTCCCTTGTTGCGATCAGAAGTCAGGACCGCCACCCGTCTCAGGATCTGAATCAATCCAATACGATCCGTCTTGGCTATCACGTCGCTCGAACGCGGAATCACATTTCCGTAGTCCGGATAGTCCCCCTCGATAAGCCGAATGGTCATGGAAAAACGGTCAGTCCTAAGGACCATGTTCTTCTTCTCGAACCCCATCCCTATTTCGCCCTGAAGGCCTTCCAGGACTCTTCGCATTTCCAAAAGGCCCTTCTTTGGGACCAGCATCTTGGACTCCAGAGATATGCCCAGAGGTTCCTCTATCATTGCAAGCCTGTGTCCATCGGTGGCCACCATTCTTATCTTATCCTCATTTTGCTCAAACAGTACCCCGTTCAAATTGAATCTGGATTCGTCGCTCGATGAGGCAAACATGGTTTTGTCCACCATATGGAGCAGTTTCTCGGCCTCAACCTCCGTTGTTTGGACTTCCTCCAAAGAGGACCAGGCCGGATAGTCGGACGGATCCATGCCGGCCACCTCAAATACACTCTCCCCTGACACAATCTTAATCCGGTGGGCGTCCACCGGTTCCACTCTCATGATACCCGGAGACATTTCTCTGACAATCTCGTACACCATTTTTGAAGGAACGGTAACCAATCCGGGATCTTGAACCTCGCAGTCGTAGCTTACCTGCAAGCCCACTTCCAGATCAGTTGCCGTAAGAACCAGTTTGTCGGCTTCCGCACTAATCAAAACGTGGGACAGAATGGGAAGAGGAGACCTCTTTTCAGCAATTGGAACTGTCTTGGATAGTCCATCGAGCAATGAATCTCTCTCTATTTGGAAAAGCATCAACATCTCCTCTACTCTTTAAGTCTTAATTAATTAAGAAAAGAGTAATAGTAATAGGGCCTGTGATTTTGTGGAAAACTCACCGGGAACTACTCTGTGAGCAGGTGTGGCCTGTTGGATTTCTGTGGCTGAAACCTGTCGCTGGATGTGGATTACCGGTCCGGTAACGAAAATTCCACGTGAGTGGACAGTTTTTCCACAGCAAATCAACAGTGGCTATCACCCCTTGATATCTTTCTTGAGGCCTTCCACTTGGCTCTTCAATGGTCGGTTTTTCTCCAGTTCCTTTTCGATTTTTCTCGTGGCATATATCACGGTCGAGTGATCTTTGCCCCCGAAGGCCTGACCTATCTCAGGATAGGAAAGCTCGGTCAAGTCCCGGGCCAAATACATCGCTACCTGCCTGGGACGGGAGTAGAGTTTGTGTTTCTTCCGGGACTTGATGTCTGCCACCTTTACGTCAAAAGTTTTGGAAACGTGTGATATGATCTCGTCTACGGTCACCGTCTTCGGAGGCCTATTGAGCTTCTCCTTAAAGCACTTTTCCGCCAGTTCCAGAGTCATGGGCATGCCCTGAAGAGTGCTCATGGCCACCAGTCTGATCAGAGATCCCACAAGTTCTCTAATGTTGGAATCGGCCTGTTCGGCCAGAAAAAACGCCACATCATCGGGAATCGTAACCGAATCCTCGTACGCTTTTCTCTTAAGAATCGCTACCCTTGTTTCCAACTCGGGCATTGTCATGTCGGCAACCAGTCCCCAACCGAACCGGGACTTAAGCCTCTCCTCGATGCCCGATATTTCATTATGAAATCTGTCACAGGTGATAACGATCTGCTTTCTGTTCTCATAGAGACTATTGAAGGTGTGAAAAAATTCCTCCTGGGTCCTCTCCTTGCGCGCAAGAAACTGAATGTCATCTATGAGTAATAGATCTACATGCCTGTATTTGTTGCGAAAGTATGCCATCTTATCATGCTGGATGGCATTGATGGTCTCATTGGTAAACTCTTCTGAGGTAGTGAAATAAACTTTCTTGGTCTTGTCCTTTGAAAGGACCGCATATCCGATGGAACTCATAAGGTGAGTCTTACCCAAACCCACGTCAGCATAAATGAAAAGAGGATTATAGCTGCCCGCGAGTTTTTCGGATACAGCCACCGCGGCAGCGTGGGAAAAGTCGTTGCACTTCCCGACCACGAAACTCTCAAAAGTATACAGAGGATTGAGGCGATGCTTCAAGGCAAAGGAATCGCTGATTGCCGACCCGGATCGATGAGAAACCTCGGATGGTCGGCTTGACTTGTCACCGGGAACATCCGCGGATAATTCATTACGGGACCGAAAATCAATTTGGAGTCCAGTGCTTGTTAGATCGGTGATGATTTCCTTAATCATATCAAGGTAATTATCCTGAATCCAGCCTATGAAGAAGTTGTTCGGCACAGACAGGACAATCCTGTCATGTGTCACACTTTCACAGATGATAGGATCCAACCAAGTGGCAACGCTATGATCGTTGACCCTTGTGTGAAGCAGTTGCAGACACTGAGACCAGATATTGCTCATAAGTAAACACAAAACGTAAGTATTTCTAACAGGATAGACGTGGGAAAGACTAGCACGAGACAGCGGTAATTTCAAGAAAAATCTTCTCTGTACCCAAGAAGACTCAAGAGGCGGTCCAATTCTTCGGCGGAATGAAAATGAAACTCTAACTTTCCGGAATTATTATTATGTTTCTTTAAGATCACCTTGGTGGAAAAGAACCGAGAAAGGCCCTTTTGCAGATCGGCCAATTCCGGATCAACGGCTTTCGCTGATTCGTGGATAGCCGCCTGTTTCTTTCTGAGATTACTGATAATTCTTTCAAGCTCTCTCACAGTGAGCTTGCGCCTCACAATCCTTCGAGAGAGATTCAATTGGGTGGGAAGGTGATCTACAGCCAAGAGGGTCCTGGCGTGCCCCATTGAGAGTCGTTCGTTACGAAGGTCGTCCTTTATGGAATCAGGGAGCTTTAACAACCTGAGATGATTAGTAATATTTGATCTGTCTTTTCCTATCCGCAGTGCCAGGTTTTCATGGGTGTAGGCAAACTTCTGAATAAGTGTCTCATAACCCTGCGCGGTGTCCAGGGGGTTGAGATTCTCGCGTTGAAGATTTTCGATCAACGCAATCTCCAGTGATTCGGCATCGGAGACCTCGCGTACAACAACCGGAACCGATGAAAAACCGGCCATCTTGGCAGCTCGCCAACGGCGTTCTCCCGCGACTATTTCATAACGGTCATTGTCCTTGGAACGGACGATGAGTGGCTGTATAACCCCTATCTCCTTGATCGAATTGCTCAAGTCCGAGAGAGATTCCTGAGAGAATAGCCGCCGAGGTTGGAAGGGATTGGGTACCAGGGAGTCGATAGGAATGTGCGCTACGTCTGTCTGAGCGTTCTTTGAACCGTCAGGCTCATCGACAGGGATCAGGGCGCTAAGACCTTGCCCCAATGCTGTACGCTTTTTCACCATCTCGTTCACCTTCAGCATTCATAATCTCCTGAGACAAGCTCATGTAACGGAGAGCTCCACTTGACGTAATATCGTAAAGCACTACCGGCTTACCGAAACTCGGTGATTCCGAGAGCCTGACATTCCTTGGAATAATAGAGTCGAAAACCTGTGAGGAAAAGTGATCCTGAACATCAGCGACCACCTGATGGCTAAGATTGTTCCGGGGATCGAACATTGTGAGCAAGAATCCCTCGATCTCTAGAGAATGGTTGAATGCAGACTGAACGCGACGGATAGTCTTCAACAGGTTTCCCACTCCCTCCAGAGCATAGTACTCACACTGAACAGGTATGAGAGCCGAGTCGGCAGCTACCATAGCGTTGAGCGTAAGAAACCCCAATGAGGGGGGGCAGTCGATAAAAATGTAGTCATATAACGGCCTTATCGTTTCCAGCGCAGTGGAGAGCATTCTCTCCCTGGATTCAAGACTCACAAACTCGATCTCAGCGCCTATCAGATCCTGGGAAGCCGGCAAAATATCCAGGCAATCCAAGGCCGTTCGACGAATTATCCTTTGATGCACCTCTCTGGAAAGCAGTAGATCATAGACCGACGGCTCACCCGCGGAAAGACGGATGCCCAACCCGCTTGAAGCATTGGCCTGAGGATCCAGATCAATCAGGAGTGAGCTCTTCTCCGCCAATGCGATGCAGGAGGCCAGGTTTACCGAGGTGGTAGTCTTGCCGACTCCGCCTTTCTGGTTAACTATGCAGATTACGCGTCCCATGGTTATAGACCCACAAGATGTAGTATATAGAATTTCGTGGTCCCTATACCACAAAATTCTCAAGAATCCAAAATTAATTCCCCAAGTCCATGAAAAATAGTTCTCAGTTCTTGAAGTTTCACCTCAGGGATCATGATATGGACTAATGTCCTCGGAGACCGCGCCGGAGGCATCCTCTTTCAAGAAACCTTTTTGTACAATATCACTCTGCGAAACCTATCGGAAAAAGGGAGAATCCCAGCCCAAGAAGCGGCTTGCCGAAAACCGGTCAAATCTGTGTCCTGTTCGGCCGTGGCAGGGCCGGCCATCTGAATCAGGTATCCTTCTTCGCGTATTAGAACGCGGAGTCTGTTGAGGAGGTCGGGGTCTGAAGAAAAAGCCCTGGACACCACCACGTCGAAACCCGGACACGGGGGAGAGTCCAGAAGACTGTTCAAATCAGTATTCAAGAATGAGACCCGGGAGAGACCCAGTTCCTTAACAGCATGTTTAAGGAAAACGATTTTTCGGGGATCACGATCCATCAAAGTCACGTGAATGGAGGGCAGAACAGTGTTGAGGACCAATCCAGGGAATCCGGCCCCTGTTCCGATGTCGAGCACACGGGTTCCGCTGTGATCGGGAATTACCTTCAGCACTGTAATGGAATCGACAAAATGAAGAATCGCGATCTCATGATCCTCGGTTAAAGAGGTCAGGTCAATACGAGTTCCCCACTCTTTGAGCATTCTCAAATGGCGCCTGAACTTGTCAAGAGAGCCCTTCTTGAGACAGATGCCGAGATCCCGACTGCTCTGCCTGATGATTTCGCATGGATCAAGCTGGTGGACCGGTAGAGTCATTAATCCATTGGAGGTACTCAGGGAGGCCCTGGTCGATGGTGAGAGCAATGATTTCCGGTACCTCATACGGGTGCAATTCCCTGACTGCTCTTTTCAGGTCCGGGAAAAGATTCTCTCGTGTTTTCATTATCAGGAGCGCTTCCCGGTCGTCACAAACTTCCCCCTTCCACGAGTAGATTGATCTTATTTCGTGGACAATGTTCGCACAAGCGACTATTCTGTTCTTGACGAGGGTGCGCGCGATTTCGGCAGCCTTGTTCGGATCATCGATGGTGACGAAACAGACTATGTACGAACCCATAATCACTCCATATTGTGCTTTTTTGTTGACAAACCACAACCCCTTGTATATGGTGACCTTGGTCGTTGGAAAGTTGTGGGTCAAAGCGTCGCGCGGAAGAGCATATCCTTAATTGAAAATAATCTCAACCAAGACCGGGGAAAGCAGGATTTACATTGGAAAATGAGATCCGATCAGCAGGGCCTGTTGACGAGGGAAAGAGTGTTCCTCAACCGAAAGCAAGACTGAGCAAGTTCGAGGTCGGAGACATGGTGGTATATCCGATCCACGGGGTTGCGCGAATCAAGGAAATAAGGACCGAGAAGATCGGAAATTCCGACCAGAAGTGCTATATTCTGGAAGCTGAGATCGACCACGCGAGCCGACCACCGGTCATCAAGCTGCCCGTGGACAAGGTTGACTCGATCGGTGTGCGTAGGATAGTCGATCAGAGACAGGTGCCGAAAGTGATCGATATTCTTAAGAAAAGAGGGATGAAGGCGGACACGCAAACCTGGAACCGTCGACACCGAGAATATCAAGAAAAGATGCGAACGGGGAGCATCTTCATGGCAGCGGAGGTATTCAGGGATCTGAGCCTTCTCAAAATGACCAAGGACCTTTCTCACGGCGAGCGCCGACTCTTCGATCAAGCCAGAAATCTACTCATCAAAGAGCTTTCCATTGCCAATAGCACCAATGAGGAAGACGTAGAAAACACCATCAGCCAGATCTTTCAGGATGCGATTCGCTCCGATTCCTCGGGTGACGAATAAACCTGAAGGCCTACACCATTATTTCTTAATCCAGTTGAGAGGAACGTCGAGATGCCGGGGAAGGCTTTCAGTACGGTAGTAGTAATCTTCTGCCTCTTTTCCGGTGGTCTCATTGGTCAGTTTGTTCTGGGCACTCGCCAAGGAATAATGGTGTTCTGCGGGGGAGGGTTGCTCATTGGGCTTGGAAGCCTACTGGTACTGTGGACTTGGCTTAAGATGGAGCCTGAACGGATTATCGGGGGCACATTGGGAGTCCTTGTTGGGGCAGTACTCGCGGTGGCAATTGATTCGGGACTATCAGGAGTTATGGACAAACCAGGGGTGGGGGGCACCGTGAGCGTGACCCTGTTCATAATACTCGGCTTGATAGGCATGCAGTTAGGTGCGTCCACAGGGGGGGCTCTAATCAGCCGGCGAAATCAGGAGAAAGAGTTAAGCCAAGTAATAGGGATTCTGGATACATCCGTGATAATTGACGGTCGCATCGCCGATGTGTGCAACACCGGATTCCTGAATGGAGACCTGGTAATCCCTGAATTCATTCTTCGCGAACTGCAAATGATAGCCGATTCCGAGGATTCGAGCAAAAGAACCAGGGGCCGCAGAGGTCTGGACATCTTAAACAGGATTCGGAAGCAGCCCTATGTCAATATTATTATAGACGGCACTGACTACGGCGGAAACAAAGAAGTGGACCGGAAATTGATAGACATGGCCAAGGAAACCGGTCACGCGATTCTCACCAACGACTACAATCTTAACAAGGTAGCAGATGTGCACTCAATTCAGGTACTAAACATCAACCAGTTGGCAATTGCCCTGAAGCCCGTGGTACTGCCTGGGGAGATCATAAAGGTCAAAATCATAAAGGAAGGAAAAGAGCCTGTTCAGGGCCTGGCGTACTTGGACGACGGAACCATGGTAGTAGTGGATCACGGCAGACGGCATATTGGCAAGAACGCGGAGGTCTCCGTAACCAGTGTGCTTCAGACCACTGCCGGGAGGATGATTTTTGCAGATCTGAAAACCTGAATGGGGGAACCGCTCAATACGAATGCTTCAAGAAGCGCTTCTACTCTGCGCGCCCCGAAGCGGCCAAGAACTTTTTCCAAAGCTGGAATCCGGGTTCCCTAGGTTGCCCGGCGTCTACCCACCACTCATTAAACTTCTGATAGACTACCAGGAACTCGGGCCACGTGCCCTGCGGTGAAACATTCTTCTTCCAATCGGGATAAAGATTGTCATTTGCCAGCCTGAATTCAGCTTCACCATAGTCGGCATTCATTTGCTTGAACACCTTGAATTTCTCCTCGGTGCTCAGCTCCTCAGCGGGCGGCGCGGCAGCGGTGGTTTCAGTCGCGGGAGGCTGGGCCGGGGCGACCGGCTGCTCCTCGGTTGGGTTAGGTTCCGACGCAGGCTGCTGAACCGCTTTTTCAGACGGTTCCTCTTTGACCACAGCCTCCTTGAAGGTGGGCTCGGATTCAGAGCTTGCAGCCGATGGTTGTACTACTACCTCGGCAGTTGATGACAACCGAGCAGAAACCCACCCGCGGGAAGGATCAAACTCGTCAACCGTGCCGGAAAGCTTCGCTATCCGGAAGGCCTTCTCCGACCCGGGGACAGCCAAATAGTGGTACCTGTTCTGAGATGCAATAACCAAGAATCCCAAGCCGACAATGGCAAGAAATATCCATGAATGAAGCCAGGTCCATTCTGACAACCGTTTCTGAATACCAGGTGTTTCAGGACGAGCCCCCTTGCTGTTGACCACCATTGTTCCGGCCTCCTATTCATGATGGACCGGACCGATTTTCAAATCAGTCCGCCCGAACCAATATATCATATTAGATTTATACTGTAAACTACTTCTCAACAGCGAGATTTGAGAGAAAACGATCGATTGGCGTGGCATTTTTCTGCGATCAACGAGATCTTGAAAAAGGACCTTGCAAATCAACGGCAATGTGACAGGAGGGAAAAACTTCTCAACATACCTTTTCGTCTCAGAAAGGCCCGGAACCGGAACAATTGATCTTGCCGTATTCGGGCCTTTCGTTTGTCTGAATGAGATGGAATGGCGCCGAAGAATCCAGGAGGGCTCATGATCAACACCCTGTTTCCTTGAAAGTGGACATTCAGTCAAGGAAGGGTTGAAAAAGCCCTTTGTTGGTTTAGGACATTCAGTCTTCGGCGCCGTTCAAAACCGTTTTCCAATTAACCGGAGGATCATCTGCACTCGACAAAGTCTCCCAGGAAAACCATGTCGAATCGCAGTTCATCCTTGAAGCCTCACCCCGGGTCTTCAGACTTTTCTTTCCGGGCCGCCAAGATGGACGAGTGTATGCGGAGAACCCTGCCCGTCCGGACGTGTGCCCAAGGCGGAAGACCTTCAAATCAGAGAAGGATGAGACAGCTCTATCTGTAGTCATTGGTTTTCTGTGAGCATGGCTGTGCGAGGGAAAGCACGGAGCACCAAAGGATTGATGTATCGGATAAAGCGGTAGACAAACCGACGGCTTAAAGGGGTTAGCTCTCATATACCCTTCCTCCCAGCTCGAACTCACTGGTATTGCTAAACTATACTTTGGACATTCTTGTCAAGCAAAAAGCGACGATATTTTAGATAGTTTGTCCTTTTTGCTAGAATGTGCTTCGTCACATAGTAAAAGCCGTTGCCATGCCCCAGCTTTATGGCCAATCTCTCATTAGTTACACTAGTTATCTCCGTTAACCCCCCGTCTTTTAACAGTTAATGTTCTCGCCAAGCAAGTCTCTCACCGCAGACAGGAAAGATGATGTCTCAACC
>Ga0190286_1000006_pt1 | contig 141908 bp, 108 predicted proteins | sample 48691834_MG_FD_183241 | JGI IMG/M metagenome (GOLD analysis project Ga0190286, IMG submission 183241) | Hydrothermal vent microbial mat bacterial communities from Southern Trench, Guaymas Basin, Mexico - 4869-18-3-4_MG | ecosystem: Environmental > Aquatic > Marine > Hydrothermal vents >... | reverse complement strand
GTGGGCCCGGATACCGGCGATCATCTCGGTGTCGATGTCCTCATCGCTGGTGAAGTGTGTCACCATGCCGAGCCGCGGATTCACCGTGGCCATCAGGTGACCCACCGCGTAGTGGCTGGTATGGTGGGTGTCGATTGTGAAGTTGAAAAGCTCCGTTGGAATGCCGTACTTGTAGGTCATCAGCTGGCCGATGTCCTGGCCGGACATCTCGGTCACGAAAACGTCCACACCCTTGGCAAACTTCTTTGTCAGCTCGTCCGGGCGGCCGTCGCCGGTCCATACGAACGATAGGCCGTTCCAGTCAAGCCGATAGGCCACCGCGCCGTCTTTGGCATGGGACCGCGGCCAGCTTCGGACCGTCACGCCGTTCTTTTCGTACACGATGCCGTTCTCCTGACGGAAGTCGAACTCATTGACTTCGATCTCGTAGCCGTCACCGATGGGGAACACGTCAAAAGCCTCGGTGTGCCACTTCAGCATCTCCTTCATACCTTTGATCATGGCCTTGGTGCCCAGGCCCGGTGTGCGGCCTGACGGGCCATGTATGCGCAACGGCGTATAACCGCCGGACCATGCCCGGAACGGGAAAAGGTAGGGGATGTCCGCATAGTGATCGATATGGAGATGCGAGATAAAGATGTCATTGACCAACTGCGCCGGCACTTGCATTGCTACCAGGTTGCGAGTACAGCCGCTGCCGTAATCAAAAAAGAAACGATCACCGTTACCGAGTTCCACCATCATGCAAGTGCCTGCCTGGTCAAGACGCGGTGGAAACGGCGTGGAACCGAGGAATGAGATCCGCATTTCGTCGGGGCCTATTTCCTCACTCAAAGGGAAATAGTTAGCACGGCTTCCGGTGACGTACTTTGTCGGGCGGAAATAGTCGGGTAGCGAGATCCCGCCGCCCGGCTTACCACCATAAGGGTTTTTCAAAGCTTCACCCTGAGGGCCGCCGGGCGCCGGCGCCTTAGCCTGCGCTTCACCCGCGCCAAGGATCGCTCCCCCGGCAGCAGCACCTACTGCGGCCATGCCGGCAGCCATGGTTTTCAGTGCCGTACGACGATCAGGGGCTTGCGGCGAATTTGCAGCGTCAGCCTGCTCGACCGTCGGCCCGTCAATGGTTGTTGGTTCGTTCGGCTCGCTCTTTGACATTCTTTTCTTTGTCGACATAATTTTCACCTCATGAGATGTCTAACGTTGACGTTTTAGTGCCTCTGGCCTTTTCGATCGCATCCATGCCTTGATCTTTTGTACCGTCATTGATTCGAATTGCGTAGTTTTTTCCCAGCCATTTCATCGCACCGAGCAGCGCAATGAAATGATCGGATCGAAAATAGTCATTGAGCAGGCACCAATGCTCCCAAACTTGTTTGAGTGTGATGAGGTTCTCATCAGCAACGTCCTGAGAAACACGACTATCCACACAACCTGGCTCCTGACGGGTTTGTTCGGCAATCACTCGGCAGGCGTTCAACAACTCTCTTCTTTTACCATATAAGGAATGGATGGTTACTTCAAGTAGTTCCACACTAGTCATTCCCACGTTTCAGGTCAATGCACGTTAAACAGGGACCATCGCCCGCATCCTACCGGCAATCGCTTGCCAGAATAGTGCCAAGACCCCCAGTTCTATGTAGTTTGGCACAAGAGCCAGAAATAATGATGAAAAGAAAGGCAGGGGCTGCTCGCGACTGCTCTAATATTACGGTAATCCGTCGGATATGACCGCTTCGGTCACATCTGACGGTCACATCTGACGGGTAAGAGGTTAAGGATCAGGGGGTAGTCGCCGGATACCATGTTTGCGCATCCGTCCGCGAAGGGTACTGGAATTTAATCCAAGAAGGTCGGCAGCGCCGCGTTTTCCTGAAATGTTCCAATTGGTTTTGCTCAACGCCCGCAGTATATGTTCCTTTTCCATTTCTGAAAGGCTTTTCATCGGTGTGTCATGCAGAGTGTTGTGATCTGAAATCGGTGCGTTCAGCGGGGCGGTCAATCGGAGAATGCTTCCTTGAGCAAAAATTACCGCTCGTTCAATCACGTTTTCCAATTCCCTGACATTTCCGGGCCAGGGATAGGCCTTGAACTCTTCCATGACATTGGTGGGAACAGTCTTGATATGTTTGCCAAGTCGTCGCTGAGCTTTATTAACGATCCAATTGACGAGCAGGGGAATATCATCCACGCGGTCCCTTAATGGCGGGAGAGACAAAGGCAATACATTCAGACGGAACCAAAGATCCTTTCTGAATTGCCCCTTGCCGACATCTTCCTCCAGATTCCGATTCGTCGCGGCAATGACGCGGACATCGGTGTGCATCACCTTTGCACTTCCCAACCGTTCATATTCCCCGTCCTGAAGGACCCTTAGCAGTTTTTGCTGCAACTCCAACGGTAATTCACCGATCTCGTCCAAGAATATGGTGGCTCCATCTGCAAGCTCAAAACGTCCGATCCTTCTTTCAAATGCGCCGGTGAACGCCCCTTTCTCATGACCGAAAAGCTCCGATTCGATCAAGTTTGCCGGCAACGCTGTGCAGTCCACTTTTATTAAAGGTCTCGCTTTTCTTTTGCTGCTGTTATGAATCGCCCTGGCCATGAGTTCCTTGCCGGTGCCGGATTCACCGAGAATGAGTACGGTGGTGTCGGTAGGCGCAATCCGTTCCATGCTGTAAAGAACATATTTCATCACCTCGCTTTCACCGATGATGTTGCCATAATCGTGAATCAGTTTGATCTCTTCTACCAAATAGGTGCATTCTGATTCGAGCTTGTTCTTTAACACCTCCAACTCCGACAACGCGTTACGAAGCCGCTGCTCAGCTTCTTTGCGCCGGCTGATGTCGATACCAAACCCCATGAGCACAGGCTTTTCTCCGATCATTGTTCGCACCGATGAATAGACATGGGGTATCTTCTTTCCGCTTTTGGTCACAAGGGTGGCTTCAAGGGTGCCCTCCCCCTCGGTAAAGATTCTTTCGACGGCCGCGTCTATGGCCTGATGCTCCTTTATGTCAAAAAAATCGGTAGGGAGCATGTTTGGGTATTCATCACCCGGATATTCAGTGATTTCCTCGTGTTTCCGATTCCATCGTATCAACTGCGGGCGGTCGTCCCAGACGTAAAAGGTGCCCGGCAGGGTATCGAGAATCTCGTCCAATGTTCTCTTCTCTGTCCTTAGCAAGTCATTGGATCTCTTGAGTTCGGCAATTTCTCGCTCCAATTCCTCAACCGTTGTTTTCAATTCCTCAATGCCATTCTTCCGGGACATTTCCTACTCCAAAGTGATGACGGTCATAAATTTGTCCGTTTCAGAGCGCGGGAGGGGCGCCTGGGCCATGGCTATGCGCCGAGGCCGAGACAGTGAACAAGAGGACGGGCCCAAGAACTTTGCAGATCGCTTTCATTGGTTCACACATGTCGGCGATTGTTCAGGTCTCCCTCAATCCTGGAAATTGGAGCAAAGGCCGGTCGGCCACCGGTCTCCCGCATTTCGTGATTGCCGTTGACCAGCCTGGAAACGGCATTAAGAAAGTCCCGTCCTACTTCTGTGCGAAATCTACGGGGTGTCTTGCCGAGATTCAATCTTAGCTTCATTTCCCCGGACCGTCAATCTCGCCACCGAGGAACGAACCTTCCCCAGTTGCTACCTGATAGCTATCAGCCGGCAGCAAGCATCAAGCCCCATTCTCAAGCCGCCTATAGCAGTTCCCGAAAGTTTTCACGGATTGCTAGGCTGGAAAGCCTGCCCCACGGGAAGAAGTCTCCGAGCAATCGGAAATTACTTTCGAGAACCACCATAAGCCCGGTTCTTCGCTCCGGACCGTAAGGGTCCGTCCCGGAATCACCCTTGCAACTGACAGGTGCTTCATCCTTGCGATAAAGAGGGCGACGCATGCGTAGCCCCTACCTCCTTGGCCCGCGGCAGTTGGCCCGGTCTCCGGCGGCCATCGGCGCCCTGAAGCGCTTTCCGCAGGCGGCAGGCTAATTTTGTGACGGACCCTTAGGGCCTGCCACGAAATAACTTTGGATTCTCCTGTAGGAGCGGACCGATGTGTCCGGCCTTTCCCGCATGCGCACCCCTACATTGGGCAGACACGCAGAGCCTGCCCCGGACTCCGATCCGGGGTCTGCCCCTACAATTGCGTCAGCAACCTGTTGCAAGGTTTGTTTTGTGACACTCCCTAAGGGAAAGCGGACCACGCCCGATAGTCGGGCGGCACAAGCTCCTGAGAGCACGGCTGATTCCCCGAAGAAGTTTCTTTCCGTCCACCACATTAGAGAAGTCCGTTGTGTGCCGCGCTTTTCTGTCACGTGCTGTAGGAATGGAGAATGATTTGCGAATCGAGCACTGGAGTACGGGAGTAGCGAAGTGTGAAGACCCCCTCACCCTAACCCTCTCCCCCAAAATGGGGGAGAGGGGACTCCTCTTGCCCCCTCTCCCTCTGGGAGAGGGGTGGGGTGAGGGCCTTCCGGATAACCGGTGCAGAACAAATTTGCGCAGCACACAAGTCCGTTCCATCAGTCAGGGTGGTTGAGGACAGGATTGCCTCCTGCCACAATCCGACAGCCCCTCCTCCATATCTCGAAAACGCGCCTTGCCTTCTCAACACCCTTACCATGCGGAAAGCCTGGGGCGTCTGCCTCGTCACACATTGTCCAAGGCGAAGCCAAGGACTACCAGGCCGTGGACAGGCCTCTATTACCCCTTGGTGCCTGCTAAAGGCATGAAGCTGTTAAGGGGATTCGACATTCTTGGTCTTTTGTAGGCGAATCCTCGCGAGGGAGGCCATAATCTTAATGTAATGCTTTAACTCATAATGATATCACTCAGGCATTACAGTATAAACAAATGACCCATGTACTTTGTGCATTGGTCGCAGAGTGGAACCTGGAAGTCATCATGGTGTGGTTCAGCTATATTTTTAGAGCCTTACCACGTAGCCATTCACTTTCGGGGGGGAGGGCAGACACATAGGTCTGCCCCTACGTCCGGGCCCAGACCCGTGGGGCAGAGTGTACGGCGCGCACCTGTGTGTGCGCCCTCTTGCCATGCGCCAAACGCAGGAACGTGGTCGTTCCCGTCGGCCGTTCGTAAGTGAATAGTTACCTTACACCCATTATTTCATTGACGACATTATGAAATGATGATAGAATACTTTTCAATAATCTAAGAACTAGGTAGTAATATTAACAGTTTCAGTTTTAGGAGTTAGGTATGGGATTGAAATCGTACTGTTTCGGTCCATGTATTGCAGTGATGCTCGCGCTTGTAAGCCCTTTAACTGTGCTGGGCTTCCGCTGTGAGCCGTCTGACATCTCTTCATCCTCCCGAATTCAGTCGAGTCGTACGGCTGTGCAACGGCTTGCATCTTCGGCTCGCTCGCCCATTGCCTTTTCCCATTCACCTGTGCGACATCGTGTCTCACCGGGTCCGCGACCCGCCTCGGGGAATTCGCCCCGGTACACTCCTTATTCCATGAGCGCTTCTGGAACAAATGCCTCTCGGAAGACCCCGTCATCCCCCTTCTCACTGAGTCGATTGACCGTGGCAATCATGGGCAACCGCCTGGAGGAGGCAAGCGCCGGACAGTCGGGATTCGTTCCGCCTCCAGGATGCGTTCCGATGCTCCCTCCCGCGCCCGCGGTGCCGCCGACATCACAGTGAGTCAACATCCACGCATCAAAGAATCACTATCTTCTTGATTGCGGCCACCACCTCTTCGGGGTCATCCATTACCTGAAACAGGTCCAGGTGCTCCTTGGACAACATGGCATTCTCTTCCATCATGGTGTTCTCCAACCACGATACGAGACCTTTCCAGTAGCTCTTGCCCACCAGTATGACCGGAAAGGGTTTTATCCGGTGGGTCTGGATCAGTGTCAGGGCCTCAAAGAGTTCGTCCATTGTCCCGAATCCTCCGGGCAGAACCACGTAGGCCATCGCGTACTTGACGAAGCTCACCTTGCGAACAAAGAAGTATCGGAAGTCAACCTTCACGTCCAGGTATCTATTGGGGGTTTGCTCTTGAGGAAGCTGTATGCAGAGCCCGACGGATTTCCCACCGGCTTCCTGTGCGCCTCGGTTTGCTGCCTCCATCGCGCCCGGACCTCCACCTGTCGCGACACTGAACCCATTCTCCGCGAGCAGCCGCCCTACAACCATTCCCGTCTGATAGATCGCTGAATCCTCCGAAGCCCTGGAAGAACCGAACACCGCGACAGATGGTCCGATTTCGGCTAAAGTGTCAAAGGCATCTACAAATTCAGAGATGATCCGAAAGATCCTCCAGGTTTCTGCCCTACCAAGGTCGTCGATGACATACTGCTTGCTATACATAAGGCCTTCCTTGCTGAATTAGGTTCATCGGGTTGCGCTCCCGGTTCAAAGATCGGGCTCAAGGGCACGTACGAACAATATTCCGTGTTCGCGGCTGCTCCATTGTGCCTATCACGAAACCGTTTTCCGGCTGTGAAGCCAAATAGTATGCGGCTCACTGAGGTGTGTCAACGGAAAAGCAATGATGTCATGCGGAGGAAGCCCACGAACCGGGCTACGCGGAAACATGGTGAGGGGAGTGCAGTGGCATCTTTTCGGCATTGATAATCTTCGAGCTTCAGGCTATAATCCAAACCTAGGAAAGGCCTGAAGTCCCTGGCTGGACGTCTAGGTCGCACAGATCAGTGCTCGGATGGCGGAATTGGTAGACGCAGTGGACTCAAAATCCACCGCCCTTACGGGTGTGCGAGTTCGACTCTCGCTCCGAGCACCACGATGATTTCCAGGGGTTGCGGCTGGGTGCCCGCAGCCCCTTTTGTGCTCGCACTTTTCCCGTATCAGCTTCTCTTGCCATCTACGCTCAAGCTCCACGCCCCCACCAGGTCGCGAATGACCCCGAACCGAAACACGGATCAGGCCTTCCTGCCAAGTTTTCGGCCTCAAACCGACCAGACGTTCCAGCCGCGCCGGATACGTGTCGAGACATCTGGTGTGTCGGCGCACAGTAGGCGACTAATCCCAGCATCAACAAGCCTCTGCGTGACCATGTGACTCTTAATGTGGGGTGCATTAATCCCCTCCAGGAGTTCGCAGACGGTACAGATAGAAATCGCTTCCGGTTCCGCTGATAAGAGAACGCTTCAGGTCGGCCAAAATTCCGAGGGAAGAGCTTCCCTTTATGTAGGCATCGGGATCGAACTTGAACACATGGACCAGTTCATAGTTGTCGTCAAACCACTCCTTCTCAATAGGGGAAAGCTCATAACCCTGCAGAGTTTTGTACTCCACAATGTGAGACCTCTCCAGGAGGTACGTGGGTCGCGCTTCCTCCACAAACAGTATCCACCACTCTTTGCCGTATTCACGGATGTAATCGGCTATCTGGGGTGAGGTCGAGCCCACTTCGTCATACGCGCGAATCCCCGCAAAAAAGGGGATGTGTCCGGCCGGTTCGAGCAGTAGAGTGTCTGACGCTTCGGCCTTGTTTTTCAGATACTTACCGATTTGCTTGCGGTACGATTCCCGGGCCCCATGTCTGTACGCCAGGCACCATTCGCCGACCGCGGAAACGAGAAACAACGCGCTGATAGCGATGATCGACGCCCTTCTCCACTGGGTTCCTTCCGAGGATACCAGGTCCACAAGGGCCGCTGCCACGACGAAGAACCCGAAAAAGGAACTGGGCCACAGGTACCATGGCCACACAACCCCACCCAAAGCGTAGGCCACCGGCGGAACCAGGGCCATGCCGATGAATGTGGAGAGCAGCAGCAATCGCCCGGTATTGTGACGGTTGAGCAGCAGGTAGTAGATAAATATGGAAATGGTCAGGAAAAAGAAAAAGACTCCATACGGTTCAAGATACCTGGTGTTAATGGGTGTGAAAATCCCGGCATAGGAGCCTCCAATCCCGCCATAGACATCGGATCTGAAAGCAAAGAAGATCCTTTCCAGATTCTGCACAAACAACGGAAGCGTGCCTAGACCATGACTTATGAGTCCCTTTGCAATCATTGATTGAGTGACGGGAGAGCCGAAGTACAAGTAGTTGAAAGACAACCATGAAACCAGCCCGACAAGGAGGCTGAACCCCATTGCAAGAGGCACGCGCCGCAGGCGTACGGCCAAACAGCATAACAGTATTCCACCAAAGGCGATGGCATCAGGTCGGACCCACGGTAAGAGCATCATCGCTACATAGGCATGCGGTCCGGTCCACTGTTGAAACATACCGTGCACTATGACGGATATCACCAACAGCAAGAGGCAATATTCCATGCCGGAATACGCTATTCCGAGGGCCAAAGGCGAGGAGCAAACTAGAGTCCAGAGGAAGATCTTGCGCCAATAGTCCAAGAACAAAACAGATGCCAACAGGTACGCGGCCAGGATCAGCAGGCAAGAGTTGGTGATAGCAAGCGTAGGAATAAACCATTTCCGCGCCAGATGATATGCTGTCGCGGCAAGAAAAACATAGGCGTGGGATGTTGCAGCAGAGACTCTTTCTCCCGGATTGAAACCATAGACCCCGGTATTTGCCAGGTTTACGGCACACCTCAAGGTAATGTAAGCGTCCTCTTGAATAGCGCTCGTCCAATGAAAAGCAATATGAAGAACAATCAGCAACACGCCGATTGCCACGACAATAATGAACCGTCTGTAAGAGGATGCCGGGCCCATGCACTCCTGCTCCGGGGTCCGATTTCAGGCGCGGACTGAGACAACGTCTGTGAATTCAGCGCGTGCAGGGAGATCCGTCCCACGATGGCGATCTTCTCCACGTGGTCGCGGGAAACGTTGACAAAGCGCGGACAGGACAAAGAAATGGGATGACAGGATTCATGTGCAGTTCGGGCATAAGCCGAGCAAGGAGTTTCATGTTTCGTTGTGCCATGAATTTGCGGTATGAGCGCTCCAATGAAAGTCCTCCATGTTCGCGAAGCCGCCGGCTCCAAGTATGAGAGACAGAGCCTGGGAACGAGAGGAAAGGACTTTCATGCTCCGTTGTCGCTGTTTTGCAATGGAAGTTGGTATGCGTCACGCGTTCAGCCTTGTCCTGGAAATGATCTCCAGCTTCACCGCATCCGGAAGATCGTCAAAGTACGCGCTGTATCCCGCTACTCGCACCAACAGTCCCGGGTATTTCCCTGGATTGCTCCGAGCGTCTTCAAGAGTGGCTTGATCGAGCACATTGAGTTGAACCTCCATTCCCCCCTTTTCAAAGAACCCCCGTAACAACGCGGAGAGGATGTCCACCCCTTTGTCCCCTGCAACCGTCACGGGATCGAAACGCAGGTTGAGCGCGTACCCGTTCGGAGAGAGAGTCGAATCAACTCGCGCGACCGAATTGAGGACCGCGGTAGGCCCCTGTCGTTCGCTCCCGGTGGAGGGGCTCAAACTGGCTGCAAGAGGCTCTTTGGCCTTTCTCCCACTGGGGAGTGCGCCCATCTTCCGGCCGAAGCCGACGTAGCCAGTGTCCGAGTAGAAACCAGGGACGTACGGGCCGCCACGGGTGTTAGCGTGTCGGGTCACGGCTGCATGAAATACTCTTACGGCCAGATCCGCATACTTGTCGGGCAGTTCGTGGTCGTTCCCGAATTTGGGCGCGTTGAGGAGTTCAGCGTGCATCTTTGCATCGGAAGCAAAGTTGTTCCGCACGGCCTTTAGCACAGAGGCCAGAGAGTATTTCTTCTTCTGAAATACCACCTCGTCGAGCGCAGCCAGTGAGTCCGCGACATCTGCCACGCCCACGCCCTGAACACCGCTGTGATTGTAGAGAGCGCCCCCCGCGGTGACATCTCGACCCGACTCAATGCAGCCGTCCACCAGCATGGAAGTGAAGAGAGTCGGTTGAAAATCCCGGTTTCCGCCCTCTATCACTCGTAGGTCATCGATCATACGTTGCGAGATGTGCTCAACCTGAACCTTGAACGCGTCAACTACCTGATCAATGCTCGTAAACGAACCCGGATCAGGTGTGGGGGCCCCTACCCTGCCTCGACCCTTGAGCCGTCTGCCGGCATTGAGCGCCAGTTCCAGGCAAATGGGAAGATTGAAGAGCGCCGCGTCCGTTGAAAAGAAACTCTTCCCAGGTAGTCCGAGCTCCACGCAACCCACGATTCCGTAATCACGTGCCTCCTCAAGCGGATACCCATGAAACACCAGCGAGTCAATGGAGACCTTGTCATTGAAAGCCGCGGGCATGGCCTTGCCTTGTCTGGCAACGTCCATAACACGATTCACATACGCGTCGGGCGATCCCTCGTGAACCCTTGCCTGATAGCTGGGCTCCTTGAGGCAGGATTCCTCGATCACATCGAGAAACAGGTACGTGAGGTCATTGACAGCGTCGTTTCCGTCACGGTCCATACCACCGAGCGTCACGGTCTGGACCATCAACAGGCCGCCGTGGTAATCGCTGATTCGCGCGGACAAAAGATAAAAGTGCTCGTCAGTCTTGGCCCCGAAACAGAGGAGAAGTTCCTTTGCTCGGTCGAGGGTGATCCTTCCTTCCTCAAGGTCCCTCTTGAAGTACGGATAGAGGTACTGGTCCATCCGGCCAAAGGAAATAGCCGAATTGAGCCCCTCCATATTCACCAGCAGATGACACAGCCAGATGGACTGCAAGGCTTCATGAAAAGTCTCGGCAGGCCCGTCCGGGACCTTTCGACAGATCCGGGCGATCTCTTTCAGCTCCGCTGCACGTTCCTCGTTCGGTTCTTGAGCGGCCAACCGATCCACTTCGCGGGCCAGGCGATTTGCGAATTCCATGAGGGCCTCACACGCGATCCGCATTCCCTTGTGGACATCGTCGTCTTTGCCCTCCATGTATTCAAGATAGCCCTTGATCCCCCATTTGAGGACCTTTTCATAATTAGGGATCAGGTGTCCGATGCCGTTGTTCTCGTTGATCAGGTAGTAGTTCGCGGTAAGCTGACCAACCGTGTACCGAGCCATCATTCCGAATCGTGACGAGAACGCGCGAACAATGAGGTTCCGCGTAAGCCAGTAAGGGAAAACTCTGAAAAGGAGCTTGAGACGATCCGGCCACGATATCTGAAGCGGCGCGGTTCTCCTCTTGTCCATCCACAGCAGTTCCTCGCTCAGGAAGACCCCCGCCATTTCCGGGTGCATGAGCGCGGATCTGCGCTGACTCCCCACATTTCCCACGATCAGCTCGTCCGGGTAGATAGTCACGGATTTGTTCTTCAGGAGGTGCCGCATGGCCTTGGCCTTCCGGATGACCATCGGCTCCTTGGGATCGTCGTGATTCTTGAAGAAGTCCGTCACCAGATATGCCCGTTCCGGACACAAATGAATCGGACTTGAGAGGATCTCCTGCCTTATACGAGCGAAGCGCTCGGACCTGGAAGCTTCATCGGTGGCGTAGGCCGGTAATGACATGGATGCACTCCTTAACGGGTACGGTTCAACCGTCTCTTCTTGGGAAGTACTTCGTTCAGACGCTCGAATTCATGACCCACTACAGCCCTGATGATTCGGGCTCTTGGGGCCGCTACCCCGAATAGTAATGCATTGTCCAGGAATATACAACGGTCTTTAGAAGTTCATTGCTGCAATGCCGAAGGGGCGTCCCGACCAAATCGAGGCGTGTCACGGGTCGGCCAAGCCAAGGCCACTCACAGTTGAGGCGAGCGACCGCGGGATCAACGCTCACTGACGCGCCCACTATGAATGTCTCCAAATCTGGTCTGAGGCAGGAAAGCAACAAGCGATCTCCGAAGGATCGGAGAGAAACCTGCCTGAGCGTTGGATTGACCAAATGCTGCGCCGACCGTGTTGAATACCAGATCACCATTCCTAGCGAGCGTGGGCCCCGTCTTGCGCACACAGAACGCGACGGAACCGGATGGCCTGCGAGAGCCGGTCAGTCCCCCGAACCACGCGCGAGTCACGGAACGCGGTGAGTTCTTGCCAAGCGCACCGCTCTGAAATCGCTATGGTTGTCCATGCCGGGGGGAAGATGTGGTGTGTTTGGCTTTGCCGGCCCGTCGTGGAAATTCCATCCGGCCCACATCTACCCGTGGAGACCTTTGCACCCGGGGAGTAGTGGACCTCTTCATTCTAACCAAAGCACATGAATTCAATGGTAAACCGGGCGTTCCACAGTCCGGTCGGATCGCTTTTCAGTCCGTCCTGTAGAATTGCTCCTATATGAAACGTGTACTTGCCGCCAGCCAACTTGGTTTCCCGGATTTCAAAAAGGATGCAAGCGACGGTACTCGGTTTGTACGGCTCGCTCGTTGTGTCCCCAAACGACAGTTCCATTGCCTTGATCGCCGCGTGAACAGCCTTGGTCTTCTTCGGTACCTTCACCGTGTACGCCTCATCGTATAGCCCGGTCAACGGCGACGGTGGATTCTCTGGCGAGAACTCGGCGAACGCCGTGTGGATCAAGGACAATCCTTTTGGCCATCTAGGTTCTACTTCGGACATTCTCAATCTCCTTTCTATACCCTCCGGCATGGAAAAGTGGAAGTCGCGCACAAGAAAGCAAAACTTCACCGTTACCCCAAGAACAGCTTTCCCGTTCTAGAGTGATACGGCGGGCAGTGAAAGCGCAAGTAATTGGCCCGCAAATCAAGAGTCAGTGGGCCTCAACCCGAGGCCTACGGACTTCGCTACTAGCCAAGACCATCGGCCGCATGGCGAACATCAGACCAAGTCGGCGATTCTGCCTGAAACCCATTTCGGCCAGCTAGAGAATTGGCGGTTGCGTCATTTTTGCTGCCGGTCCCCGGACTTCTTCCTACGGTACCTCCGAAGCGGAGGTTGCGTCTGAGAGAGGTCCCGCAGCACCTGTACCGGCTCTTTCTGAACGTAACTCCGAAGCGGGGATTGCGTCACCGACAAGTCTCTTGGCGGCCCGGTAGGACTCCAACGCTTCCACTTTCGAAGTGCCGGCTGCTGCAATAGAAGTCTCGGCCTGATCCTTCCATACCGGCTGGTCGCCCTGACAATATCGTATCGCAATTGCTCGACCGCCGTCGTGGCGGGCGGGGTCAACGGTCTGACTGTGAGCAAGGTGTTGACTCGCCGTGGCACCGCTTGCGCGTTGCTGATATCAGGGATCACCGCACAGGCCAGCATGGCTACTACAACAAGTTTCAACAAGCAGAGGCAACTTCCCGCGGCCAGGAGTTGAGGTGTTCTATGTGTTACTGCGATCATGATCTTCCTCTCTCTCAGCGAATAGCTCCGAGCCAAACGGCCCATGCGTCCTCGCGCTTTGTCAACAGTCGGTCCGGCTTGCTCCGCAAGTGGATCGCTCAGCGGGGGGCGTCCCGCTAGTACGTGCCGCCGAAGCTAAGCTCGATACCGACTACGGGATCAATCTTCCTGTTGGGGTTAACGCCCCAGTTGTTAGCTATTGTAGGATTATCCCAGCCGGCCACCGCCTTGTCAACGCAGGCAAAGTTGAACCAGCGTCCGGGTTGCCAATATGCCACTCGCGCGGAAATCGCCCAACCTTGGAGGAGTTCCCAGATGAAACCTGCCCCTACCTCCCAGCCCAGATCGTCGTCAGGTATCGCCGGCGACGGTGCTGCCCATGAGCCTCGTATGCCATAGTCTACCGTGCCGTCAAACCTTCCCAACCCGTCCAGGGCGGGATTGGGCCTTACGAAACCCAGCCCGTATCCGTGAGAGTTCCTTCGCGCGCTCAGCGCAGAGGCCTCGAATATCAAATTGGATGCCACCGCATAGTCTACTTTTACGGCAAACGTTCTCGCGTCGGCAAGGTACGCCTGCGAGTCGACGCCGCCCCCATATCGGTAGGCCAGCAACATAGAGTACGGGTCAAAGAGTCCGAAAGCCTGCTGAGGATTCTCCTGGATAAATGGCTGTCTGTCGATTAATATGCCGTGCCTCCGGTCGGGACCCGGCAGCCACGAGAAGAAGAATCGAACGGACCCCGGTCCGAACCACATTCCTGCCTCGGCCATGTACCGCCACGATTCCCAATAATCCGGAGCGAAGAGACTACCACTCCCATCCGCTGGCTCCGCAGTCCCAAAGAATGTGTTGTTCTGTGACCGCTGGTACCTTACGAGCCTGTTGAACCAGTCCAGTTCGGTGTTGAAGAAAAACCGGCGGTTGCTGTATCGCAAGAATGTCCAGCCTTCGCAGATACCGGTGTCAACTGTGGGCGCACCGCTTCGCAGGGCTGTACTGCGCTGCAATTCGGGCCCCTGATGAAACGATGCCCACACCGCTCCTGCGCCCAAGGTCAGGTCCGTGGACTGATAGAGCAGATAGCCCATGTAGTTTTGCGATCGGGCAGCATTCATATCCCGAGTATTCCAGAGGTTCCACTGCGCATTAACTGGCGCCACCAGTGGCATCTGCTGCCACGGCAAAACGCCGACGCCCAGTATCAGGCGCGCCGGGCCGTATTCCGCTCCACGATACGTCTTGCCGGCCTGCCACGGTGACTCGCCTTTGGAACGCCACATTTCAGGCGGTTTGTTGATATCCAGTTCCCTCGGCTTCACGCCTCGACATCTCAGTTTGTTGGACGGATCGTCTGGTAAGATGTCCTCGGTCGGCCTCACGCACCATTTCATGTTTCCATCGGCGCCGCGGTATTCGACTATTTCTGGCGGAGGCTCTCTCGGCGCCTTGAAAAGCCCCCAGGACGCTGGGTTGAACCATGTGTGCATGCTTCTGGGGAGCAACCCGGCGCGAACGAGCGACCCCAAAATGTCAGGAACTGGGACGGCTTGTTCGATGGAGAAATATTCCTGTGTGCGGTTCGCACTGAATTGCAGTCCAAGTCCGCGCACGAAGACGCGTTTGCCGTAGCCGAGTGTCACGTACGGGGTGTCCACATCGATCGACCACATGGTCATCTGCGCGGGTGACATGGCCACATACGCCCCCGGCGCAGTCGCCGTGTCGTAGGTGGCTATAGTGTATCTGCCCTTTAGCCTCACCCACTCGTTCCCCAAGCTCGGTTGTACTGCCAACCCCAAGCTGGACCCCGCGGCATCGCTCCCCGCGACCAATTCCCCCACGTCCTCGGACAGGTTGCCCACCCATCCGTTCAATGGCGCCAGGGATCCTCCTGTGCCGGCGCCCGCATCTACGTCATAGGTCCCGAAGAACCCACGGCTCCCAAGCTGTCCATAGTAGCTGTAGAGCCATCGATTCTCCGCTCCGGCAAAGTCGAAGCTCAACTGTGCGAAACTGGGTGCCGGCAGCACGAAAACGATCTGCACGAGAACAATGGCGGCGAAGACCATCGATCTTCTTGACATCTTGTCACCCTCCCACTGAACCACAAAGAGGCGGCCCCCCGCCGCTTGAGACAGACAATCTGTTTCTCTGACTCCGCGAATCCTGTCCCACTCAGGGTCGCTTTGCCGGAAACGAACCTTTTCGACGGTGCTGGAAACTGTATTGTGCTCATTGTGCATCGGCGCGTGGATACATGTCAAGACATTTATTCGGCTATAAAACGGGGGGTCGCAATACCGAGCATATGCCAGGTATAGATCCTGTGCTACCTATCCAGTCACGAACAACTACACCTAACCTTCTTTGCACGTAATGGTTCACCGGGCTTGAACCGGTTCTGCGCTCGGTGAGAATGGAGGGCCCACTCGACGTGGTGTCAATGGGTTCTCCACGATATATCCGTCCTTCGACCAAGTAGGCCCATCCCTCGACATTCCCGTGTGCCCGTGCAAAGCATAGACCCAAAACCTTTCTCGAAGCACCCACGCCCGGCGGACCGGTACGGACTATAAATGAAGCTCCCACGCCAACCGGCTCGCAAATTGGCCCTACGCCCAGTAGCTCCCCCTCCAAACCTCACCCATACGCAATTCCGGGAGCTTGTACGGTTCACGGAACGGTTACCTCTTCACAGCCAATTGACTCTTAGGCAGGGTGTGCCGACATCAGATTCCCATTTCCGACTTGTGCTGACCGCGATTTTTGCGTAATGAGATATCATGGTGAATATGAAGCAAGATTCTGAACCGAGCGGTCAGTTCCGGAGCGAGCCTGATTTCATGGGGCACAGGGAGCGGTTGAAAGAACGGTTCGTAAGGCATGGGGTCGGGGGCATGCCGGATGTGCAGGTATTGGAACTGCTTCTGTCTTACGCGATTCCTCGGAAGGATGTGCGCCCGACTGCTGAGGAACTCTTGCGCAGATTCGGGGGACTCAAACAGGTGCTCGACGCGTCATCCACAGAAATAGAGAGCGTGACCGGTATCAGCGTTCACACCTCGGTTCTTATTCGAGTCGTAAGAGAACTAATCACGCTCCATTCAGAGAAGACCGTTCCGATGGGGGATTTTCTGAAATCTCCCGTAGAGGTGGAGAAGTATCTGCTGTCGAGGCTCAGGGGGACCAAGAATGAAAGCATACTCTTGATATTCCTGGATGATCATGGCGCGGTGCTGGGCGAAGAGCAAATGGGAACAGGCACAATAGATGAAGTGGTCCTATTTCCCAGGGCGGTCATGGCGGCGGCCCTGCACCACAACGCTTCCGCGCTCATACTCGTTCACAACCATCCGCACGGTCCACCTATTCCTTCCCTCGGCGACAGGGAACAAAGCCAACGTCTCAAGGAAGTCCTGCGGCCATTTGACATAACCCTCCGGGACTCCATAGTAGTCGGCCGGAACCGCTGCTTCAGCATTTTCAGCAACCAGCCGTTGTGATCAAGCCAAGTTTTGGAGAGTTCTTCCAAACGGAACCAGCGTCCGGGGGGTGTGTCTCGCCGATGCTGTGCCGGCGGTTTGGTCTACAACCGGGATTTGGACAGGAAGCGACAACCACCGAGACGTGCTCCTGGCTACAAGCGTAACACCCCTCACGGCATGGCAGTTGTTGCAACGCCTTCGCGGCTCTGATAGGTTCTTCATGTGCATCCATAGAGTTGACACGAGCCACTGATTCGCTCTGCCCACCGGCGCCACACGCTACGAGGTCAGTGCAATGCCAAAGCCCGCGAAACGAGCCAAACGGTTCGATAACGAACCCCCAGCATGCATTGAGGCCTGGATGGCCGAACTGGTCTCCCTACTGCGGAATTTGTAATGAGCACAACGCGGTTTTTTTCCAACCGGATTCCCAGCTTGCGCACAATCGGCGCTCTGGCTGCCATAGCGATCTTCTCGCTTGTTCTGGGTTCCTGCGTACTTACCAGTTATGTTTCAGAGGCCCCGACCCAGCCGGCGAAACCCTTCAAAGGCTATGGCACGCTCGCTGATTTTCCTTTCAAGGAAGCGTGGTATGGGATGTACTTCCAGGAGGATAAGGTAGGGTACAGCCATTTCAAGATTGAAGAATCGGGTCTGAATTTCAAGATTGCCGGCGACTCGGTAATGAGGCTCAAGGCTTTGAAGAAAACCAATGAGGTTCAGATGAAAGAAAAGGTGATTGCGCGGCCGGACCTCACCCTGGTTTCGTTTGAGTCCCGGGTTAGAATGAACGGTAAGGACCTGACCATGACAGGCCGGGTGGAAGGGGACGCATTTGTCCTGGACATGAAGGTCGAAGGGGAAAAGATGAGCCGTCAATTTCCTCTGGAGGGACGGAAACTCTACCACAACAGCGCGATTTCCCTGTTTCCAGCGTTGAATGGGATCAGCAACGGGACGAATTATTCCTTTGTGGTGTTCAACCCGGAAAAACAGGGTCTGCAAGAAGTCAAACAGGAGATTCACCGCGTAACAGGCAAACCTGGTCCCAATGACGCTGTCTGGAAAGTAAACAACCACTACGGGCAATCGACAGTTGACTCATGGCTCAACAGGCAGGGGCTCACGGTGCTGGAAAAGGCCGTGGGAGGCTCTCTGATCACCATGCTGGAAGACAAGGAAACCGCGCAGAAGTTTCTCGAAGGAAGAGACCCCAAGAAAGACCTGGTGTTCGACCTCAGTCTGATAAGGGTCACGAAACCCATTCCAAATCCGGAAAAGGTTAGATTCCTGGAAGTCAGGATGAAAGGTGTTGCGCCATCCCTAATTCCGGACGATCATCGTCAGAAGAAAACCGTTTCAAGAGACCAATCGTCCAAGGAAGGGTTTGAAATCGAGGTCCATGCTGAGGACCTCAAGGCCCGGGACCGCGCTCTCGGGAATCCCAGCGGATCATACTCGCGCGACGAACTGGCTTCAACAATGGCGATTCAGTCCGATCACAAGGAGATAATCGCCCAAGCCCAAAGAATCGTCTCTTCCCGGGATTCAGCGCTCCGGAAGGTCAGAAAGCTGAACAGATGGACCTCAAGGAACATCAAGGATACAATAAAGGACTCCTTCACCGCACTCTCCGTGCTGCGCTCCCGAGAGGGCGAGTGTCAATCGCACGCCAACCTCTATACCGCGTTGGCTCGGTCCAGAAAGATACCCACGCGCGTGGTCACAGGCCTGGTGTACACGGAAGATGCCGGATTCCTCTACCACGCCTGGGCAGAGTCCTACGTTAACGGTTGGATAGCAGTGGACCCCACTCTTGACCAGGTCCCCGCAGACGCCACCCACATAAAGATTGTCTCGGGGAAATTGGCGGACAACATGGGCGCCCTGCTGAAGATGGTAGGAAAAGTGAAAATGGAAGTGCTGAAATTCCGATAACAGGCCCCGTGCTTCCCCCCAGTCCCCTTTGATACTGCCGGCGGGGATCCAGGATTTCGACGAACGGCAATGCCGTGGAGTTGGGTCGGTTGCTGCTTTTGATGGACCGGCAAGATGCCTGTCCTACTGCCACGAGGAGTCAAATATTCGACCTGCAATCTGGTAGACAGGCTGATCCGCACATCAAGCGGGATCTTGACACGATGCGGTTGTTGATGGTACATTTTCACATTGCGGGGCGGTGTAGCTCAGCAGGTTAGAGCATACGGCTCATATCCGTAGTGTCCGGGGTTCAAGTCCCTGCACCGCCACCAAAACACTGAGTACCGGATCCTTCCGATAGACTTTGACACTCGCCCTGGTTGATGGTATTCCGACCTGAATTAAGGATTCAGAAGAGACGGTGATCGGTTAGGCTATTGGAGCGGACTCGCCCGCGGATATACGAGATCGTCCGGGCGGAGCACATCGGCCTTACAAGAGAGTGAAGATCTCGGTAGTCCTTTGCTCAGGCTCCGGTCGGAGCTTCCGGGCGGCGCCTGGGAATGGGAAGAAGGGATCACCATCTTCTGTTCCGGCTTACTCTTCATGAGGGATGGTTTGGAACCATGACAGAGCACCAAGAAGAAACCCGGGCCGATCGTTTGTTCAACCCTGATCGCAAGGTGACCGTCGTAATCCCTGCGTACAATGAGGAGAAAACCATTGGGGATGTGGTTCGTGGGGTAAGACGCCGACTTGCGGACACGAGTATCCTGGTGATTAATGACGGTTCCACCGACGCGACGGCCGAGGAGGCTGAAGCCGCGGGAGCGCAAGTCATTTCCCATCCCTTGAACAAGGGAAACGGCGCGTGCATCAAGACCGCGTTGCGGTCTATTCAAGGCGGCCTGGTCGCTGTGCTCGACGCGGACGGACAGCATGACCCCGATGAACTGCCGCAATTGCTCAGTCAACTGGACCGGTACGATCTCGTGGTCGGCGCCAGATCCTTCAAAGAGGGCGAGGGTTCCATCCTTCGCAATACCGGTAATTTCATCTTGTGCCGGCTGGGATCGTTTCTTGCCGAACAGAAGATCCCCGACCTCACATCAGGGTTCCGAGCGTTCCGTCACAGCATTGCCGCCCGTTTCCTTCACATGTACCCGAACGGATACTCGTTCCCGTCCACGAGCACGCTGAGTCTTATTACAGCAGGCTACAATGTCACATTTGTCCCCATCAGTGTGAAACGCCGTCCCGGGGACACAAAGAGCAGACTCCGTCCTTTCAGAGATGGTTTTCGGTTCATCATGTTCATTCTGCGTATCATCAGCATGGCCAATCCGAACAAGATATTCTTTCCCGCCGGCCTGTTCATGATAGTCCTTGGAATCATCCTTACCATCCGGAATCTGATCCTTTTCGCCCAGTTTTCCGGTGGAACGGTTCTCTTCCTGGCCGGCGGCATAAACATAATATTCTTCGGGCTGATCCTGGACCAATTTGCCAGTTTGCGCTTGCAGGAACGCGATCATCATGAAAGCCAATGATTGGGCGCGGCGCCATGATGCGGCCGCTTTCGGGCCCACGGAGCCCTGTCCCCGGGATGTCTGACCATGTGCGGTATTTGCGGCATATTTCTGTTCGATTCTGAAGCCCGGGTGGACCCGTCTCTCCTGGAGAGAATGAACTCGACACTGCATCATCGCGGTCCTGATGACGTAGGATACCATGTTACCGGTCCGTTGGGACTTGCAATGAGTCGGCTCAGCATCATAGACCTTTCCACCGGCCGTCAGCCCATTTCCAATGAAGACTCCACCATTTGGATCGTGTTTAACGGTGAGATCTATAACTACGCGGATCTTCGCGCTGAACTGGTATCCCGCGGGCACAGATTCAAAACACACTCTGACACGGAAGTAATTGTACACCTCTATGAAGAGATGGGGGAGGATTGCGTTACCCGCCTCAACGGCATGTTCGCGTTTGCCCTCTGGGACGGCAAGAAGCGGCGGCTCTTCCTTGCAAGGGATCGGTTGGGGATAAAACCCCTTTTCTATTCCTTCCGATCCGGACAGGGGATTCTTTTTGGCAGTGAGATCAAAGCTCTCTTGGCCGGGGGGGTGGACACGGAACCAGACCATCAAGCGCTCTATGACTACCTGTCCCTGATGTACGTTCCAACTCCCTCTACGGCCTTCAGCGCGGTGAAAAAGCTTCCCCCGGGGCATTGGCTGATGTGTTCCCCCGAAGGAATGAGTATTCGACAGTACTGGGATATCCCACTGCCGCAGAAGGGAACCGAGGAGGCCGTGGGCGGCAATGTTGAGGAAGAGATTCTCGGGCTTGTTGAAACTGCCGTCCGAAGGCACATGATCTCTGACGTTCCTGTGGGAGCGCTGCTGAGCGGCGGCCTTGATTCCACGACTGTTGCAGCGATTATGAGGCGCAAGCTGGAAGCTCCCCTTAAGACCTTCACCATCGGATTTGACCGCAAGTCTTACGACGAATCAGAGGACGCCCGTCTTGTGGCCGAGACACTGGACACTGATCACCTGGAACAGATAGTGACACCGGGCATGATCGAATCCATCACAGACCTTATCAACTTCTTTGACGAACCTTTTGCAGATTACTCGGCGATTCCCACTTTCCTCGTCTCCAAGCTGGCCGCGTCCCAGGTCAAAGTGGTTCTAACGGGAGACGGTGGTGATGAGGTGTTCGCGGGCTACCCAACTCACGTGGCCCACAAAATGAGCCGTGTGTTCAGGGCAATTCCACGGCCGATTCGGCATAGACTCATAAATCCCCTTGTGATGGCCATGCCGACCTCTATGGACAGGATCAGCTTTGACTACAAGGCAAAGAGATTCGTTACCGGAGCAGACCTGCCTTTGGCGCAAGGCCATTACTGGTGGAAAGTGATTTTCAACGAGGAAGAGAAATCAGAACTCCTGAGCCGCGACTTCCTCGACATGGGGTTTCAAGACACCTTTCGGGTGTTTGATAATTATTTCCGCGTTGCCGAGAAATGCCATCCGCTAAATCAACTCCTCTACGTGGACGCCAAGACCTTCCTGTTGGACGACAATCTCGTCAAAGTCGACAGAATGACTATGGCCAATTCCCTTGAGGCCCGTGTACCGTTCCTGGATCATGAGCTTGTGGAACGGGTGGCCGTAATCTCGCCTCAGCATAAGACCAGAGGGCTTCAGACCAAGAGGCTTCTCCGAAAGGCCGTACGCAACCTGCTTCCCCCTTCCATACGAAAGGGAAAGAAAAGAGGCTTCACGCCTCCCCTTCCCTACTGGATCAAAGATGAACTAAAGGTCTTTCTACTGGAAGCCTTCTCGGACATCGGATCACGAACAGCGGGCATTCTAAACCCCCAATACTGCCGCACAATTCTTGACGACCATCTACAGGGGAAGAAGGACAATAACAGGCAAATCTGGACATTGCTCTCCCTGATATGTTGGCTGGAAAAACACCGCGTAGCGTGATGATTGCGGTCGGAGGTCAGCCTTCAAGCATTCGGGGGGCTCTCGTAAGATGTCATTGCGAGCGCAGCGAAGCAATCTCCTTTGCAGTGAACACGGGGATTGCTTCGTCGCTTCACTCCTCGCAATGGCATGCTCGCTGTGAAGACCTGTCCCTCGTAAAGGTCTGTCACAAAATAACCCTTGCAACAGGAGAATGCCAACGTTATCTCGTGACGGGCCCCAAGTGACAGGGTTACACTCGGAAAGAGATTGTCCTGTCCACCGCCAAGATAAGCTGATATACTTCGGATTCAAGGGCAGGACTTGAGGAACCCGCTCCGAAAGTCCTGAGCCACAGCCGCTGTCGGGGAAACGAGTGAGGCGCTGACTACTTATCACAGGGGATCAAGATGAAACACAAAGTGATGATCATGAAATGTGACGACTATGACGCGACCAGAATCGCAGGCATAGTCAAAGAGGGCATGGAAGAGATGGGAGTCAGGCCCACCGGAAAGACAATGCTGAAGCCCAATTGCGTGATCGCTCACAGGGAGTTCTTTCCTCACGCGTTCACACGCAAGGAGTTCATAGAAGGGGTCATAGTAGCCACCAAAGAAAAGGGCCAAGGCATCGAGGAGCTTTCTGTGGGCGAACGGTGTGGAATCACAGTCCCTACGCGGTACGTTTTCAAGGAGGCCGGGTACCCGGAGGTACTCAAAAGACACCGGGTGAAACCATATTACTTCGACGAGTACAGACAGGTTCCTGTGGAGATCTCTCGCAAAGAGAACCTGAGGAAACGGCTTTTCGTGCCCAAACCCATAGCAGACTGTGACTTTCTGATCAATCTACCAAAGTTCAAGGCTCACCCCTGGTCCAGGATGACCCTTTCCTTGAAGAATTACATTGGAATTCAGGATGATCGCCACAGATTGGTGGATCACAACTCTTTCCTTGAGCACAAAATCGCGGACCTGCAGGATGTGATCTCCCCGGGCTTCATTGCCATCGACGCGATCATAGCGGGTCAGAAGATGATGCTGACCCCGACACCGTTTCCTCTGGGCGCCATAGTCATGGGAGTCAATCCCTGCGCGGTGGACACCGTAGGCTGTCACATGGTTCATTGCGATCCCAAAGAGGTGTTGCACCTCAAGCATTCCGCTGAGCGCGGCATCGGACCCATTGAACTGGATGACATTGAGATCGTGGGTGATTTCCCCCTCGAGGAAGTCCAAAACAAGTCCAAGGGTTTTGAGTTCTGCATGGTACACGTGGACGACTATTTCGCGGATGCCCCGAACCTGACGTGCACGGTGGGAGATTTCCCGGAGAAGCACTCCACTGACTACTGCTGGGGAGGATGCCCCGGGGCCCTGCAGGAGGCCATGCACATATTCAAGGCGGTCCACCCGGATGTGGAAGAACGCATGAAGAAAATACATTACGTGGTGGGCGATGTTAACGGCCCGCTTGATGTCAAGGACGATGAAAAGGTCTTGTTTGTCGGGAACTGCACAAAATGGAAGGGGACCCTTGACGGCAAGCCGGTGACGATCGAGGGCGAATACAAGACAACTGCTGAAGTTGACGAGGGCAAGACCGAGACCAATGATATGATCCTCAAGATAGTCGGGGGAACCGCACGCGCCCTGTGGAACCGATCATCAAAGTACGTTCACGTGAAGGGATGTACGGTGTCCGTAGCCCAGCACGTCACGTACCTCTCCCGCATGGCCGGTATCCCTGACGTGAACTTCGACCGGCGATTCGTTGTAGGCGCTAACATTGCGTACTGGCAGATGCAAATAGGCCGATTGCTGAACCGGCTGTTCGGTTGACCTGGCCGGCAAGGTACTACAGGGCAACAGAACCAGTTTTCGTGGTAGCACGGATAGGGCACTGGATCGCGTGCCGGAAGAATTTACCCCCCTATTTGCTGCTGGTCGGGTCTCACACTCTACGAAAAGTGGGCCCCGGAGTTTCCGGCCACTCCCGGGTGTTTCTATCAGAACACAAAAGGGGGCCTCACCGCTTCAGGTATTCCCGAAGAGCGTTTGTGACGAATGCCGAAAATTGATGATCGCCTCGCTTGGCATCAATGTCCTCGATCACGCTTACCGGCAGTGTCACCGCCTTTATTCTCTTGATTTCCTGAACTCGCTCTCCGCCTATGACGGGCTCACTCTCCAAGCCCTTGTCCCGCACGCTTTCGCCAAATTCCAGCGGCAGTTTCGGCGCATCCACGAAATTGTCAATGAGGACCTCGAACTCCTCGTCCGTCAGGGATAGGTTGCTCAAGCCGACCTTGAATTCTCCGGTCGCTTCGTCCGCGTTTACCCAGTCTATGATCGCGTGGCATGTAATCCTCTTCTTGCCGTCCGCCAGGAGCAACCTCAACTTGACATTGCTACCCACGTCAAGGCTTAAGATGGAAGGCGCTTCAATGCCATACTGATAGGCCAGTTTCGAGTTGATTACCGGAGGGGTAAACGCATAGCGACAATATACCGGGCCGTTGACGTGCCTATATTCCATGATTGAACTCCTTTCTTCCCAACCTGGGGAAGGCCTTCCCGACGGATGATTGATGCGTTCCCATGAAAATGGGTGCGCATCAAAGTCCCTCGAATTCCGTCACCGAACGGGCAGCCAAGAGGTCCGGCGTTCTGCGCGGGATACGGCCCTCTGGCCGCAACACAGGTGACCGCGGGGATTTTCACGCTCCGTTGTGCCTGATTCATAGGCATCAGAGTTGGCCCCAAGAGGCGATTTGCGGCAGACTCCAATCGTTGCGTACAGCGTTACAGGCTGATCTTCCTTCCTGGACCATGTCCGGTTCCCTATTCTAGCCTTTGCGCCAATCCCCGCCTCCAATGGCAAATCGCTCCGGGAGATCAGTAATTACTATTGTTTACCATTTGCCTCTCATTTTCCAGCACTATGCCGATGCACGGAGTACTACGGGCAGCCGGCCCTCAAATGATCGGAACACTATCCCTTCATCAGGTCCACAGCTTTCCTTTCCCCGCGCTTCACATACGGATTACCATTCAGGAACAGGAAGACCAGTTTTATCGGTAACCTTCCCATGAACCACCGGAACCCCGTCAGTTGTTGAGCTTTCCCAGCCAAAACAGATCGCCGTGAAACTGAAGCCTCACCCCGGGCCGGGGAGTTGATCAGGAAGATTCGGATGAAAATCTCTTGAGCGAATCGCGGCGGTTCATGATCGTCGCCGCGTACGCGGCCCCGAATCCGTTGTCGATGTTGACCACCACCACGCCCGGAGCACAGGAGTTGAGCATTCCCAGCAACGCGGCTAGGCCACCGAACGCCGCACCGTAACCGATGGAAGTGGGCACCGCGATCACAGGCCTGTCCACAAGGCCGCCTATCACGCTGGGAAGAGCGCCCTCCATGCCCGCGACCGCTATGATCACCGCAGCCGCGCGTAGCTTGTCATTGTGATTGAGCAACCGGTGAATGCCCGCAATGCCAACATCGAACAATCTTTCCACCCTATTCCCGAGAACTCCAGCGGTGACCACTGCTTCCTCAGCCACAGGCAGATCGGAGGTTCCCGCTGCTACCACCAGTATCGGTCCCCGCCCCCTGATCTCCACCTCCTTACGGGTGTACAGGAGGGTCCGTGCAACCGGGCTGTAGTCGAGTTCCGGGGCCTCCCTCACGATTCGGTCCGCCTTGTCCGTGTCCACCCTTGTGACCAGTATCGTGTCCTGCCGCTCCTGAAGGCTCCTGAATATGCCCAATACCTGATCAGATGTCTTGCCCTCCCCAAAGATCACCTCAGGAAATCCCAGTCGAAGAGCCCTGTGATGATCCACGCTGGCATAACCGAGATCCTCTGTCTGAAGATCCTCAAAAATCCGCGCAGCTTCCTCCGGTTCCAACTCGCCGACTCTCACCTGTTCAAGGACTTGTCTCACCTTCTGTCGGTCCACTATTCCGCCCCTTTCCACTCAATTGTCCGTCGCCAACCGGCACATCGTACCGTACTCCCTTTCTCCACTGAAGGAGCCGGTGGAGGATATTCCGGAAATCGCAATGAATGAGATCCTCACCGTTGAAACCCGATCCCCGTCTCAGTTTGGCACGACCCACTGGATTATCTGCTCTTGTTATGGAGATTCAAGGGGTCCGAGCCCGTACAAACGAAAGCCCCGGAAAGGAGGATGATGAACCGGGGCTCCACACGGAGAAAAGGTATGTTGAGCAGCGGGCTACGCCACCCGCTGAATGAACTAGCTTAAACCATGATTTTAGATAGTTGTCAAGCAAAATTAAAGTTCTTTCTAGATTTGTCGTCATTTCTTTAACTTCGTGTATGAGCAAACTGCGCTAATAGCTGGATATCAGCGGGCAATACTGCCCTAGCAGGTAACGGCGCGGATCAGGTCCGCCTTGCCGAGGATGCCCACCAGACGCCCCTCCTCAACTACGGGAAGCGTGTAGTATTTCTTGTCGCTCATAAGAACGGCCGCTTCAGAGATGTCCGCGTCAGGGCCAATGGTTTTCGCAGGCTTCGAATAGATTTCCTCCACCGCTGTAGCTGTGATCCGTTTGAACTCATCTTCGAGGCGCCATGGGTTCTCCAGGGGAATCACCGAGTCCAGAATCACGAATACAGTGGGAATGTGCAACGGCTTGCCACTGCGGATCAGGTCTGATTCGCAAACCACGCCGAGCAGATCCCCGTCCTCATTCACTACGGGGACGCCGTTGATATTCCTCCCCAGGAGAATCTCCGCCAGTTCCCGCAGGCTCGTTTCGGGGGTAACGGTAATCACGTCCCGAGTCATTACTTCGGCCACCTTTGTCATTATCTCCTCCAAGTTACTGTAATGGTTCACCGGGCTTGAAGCGGTTCTGCGCCCGGTGAGAATGGAGGGCCCACTCGACGTGGTGTCAATAGGTTCTCCACGCTATATCCGTTCTTCGACCAAGTAGGGCCATCCCTCGATATCCCCGTGTCCCCGTGCAAAGCATAAACCCAAAACCTTTCTCGAAGCTCCCACTCCCGGCGGGCCGCTACGGACTATAAATGAAGCTCCCACACCAACCGGCTCGTGAATTGGCCCTACGCCAAGTAGCTCCCCCTTCAAACCTCCCCCATACGTAATTCCGGGAGCTCGTACGGTTCACGGTGAACGGTTACAAGTTACTGATACAGGGTCACTATATTCCAATAGTCCGCGTACAAGAAGAATATTCACCGCGGATTACGCGGATAATGGGAGAAGTTTATAATAGCCGTTCACCCGGAAATCCGCAATCTCGCGTAATCACTACGGGCAAGCCCGAGCACGATAGCCGTGTCTCGTGATTTCAGACACTTCTGCCCATCGTGGTGAACGCTTACCAATGATACGGCCACTCTCCTCTTGGTGAATCACTTCATGTCCTATTCTCTTGTCCCATATCCGCGCCCATCCGCGTAATCTGCGGTCAAAACAGATTTACAGTTGCCGATTCTCGTTTCCGTAGGATAATGCTTCCATGATTCAATAGGGAGGATAACATGAAAAGCTATCGCAAGGAGTTGTGGTTTAGCATTCCCACGCGGCGCGAATTCGTTCACATCACCCCGGACGTGCAGGATGCCGTGGCGGAAAGCGGTGTTCAGGAGGGTCTCGTGCTCGTGAATGCCATGCACATCACTGCATCGGTATTCATCAATGACAACGAGTCCGGGTTGCATCAGGATTACGAGAATTGGCTGGAGCGTCTGGCCCCCCATGAACCCATCAGTCAATATTACCACAACCGCACCGGCGAGGACAATGGTGACGCTCACCTGAAAAGGCAGGTAATGGGCAGGGAGGTTGTGGTGGCAATCACCGAAGGCAAGCTTGATCTCGGAACCTGGGAGCGCATCTTCTACGGGGAGTTCGACGGAAGGAGGCGCAAGAGAGTCCTGGTAAAGATAATCGGCCTGTGACGTGCAAGAGCGCTCCTGATGCGTATGTCCCAGGCCAAGCCACGGACTGCTCGTTCACACAAACCTTTCTCGCGGCAAACCCGGATTACAACAAATATTCGCGAAATGGTTTCAGGAGATCACAAAGCGCGCGGAGCTCCCGCGCCTGTCGGCCGTTACCTCCACACGCGCGTCGATTCTCTCTTGAAGTTCAGGCACATGGGAAATGATGCCGACCATCCGCCCGGTTCGCTGGAGGTCTACCAGGGCCCTGTACGCAAGGTCGAGCGCTTCCGGGTCGAGGCTGCCGAACCCTTCATCCACGAAGATGGTATCAAGGCGCAAGCCGCCGGCATAGGCTTGGACCACATCAGCAAGCCCCAGTGCAAGCGCCATGGAGGCCAGGAAGCTTTCGCCCCCGGATAGGGTCGACACCGGCCGAGCAGTTCCGGTGTAATGGTCGTGAACCTCCAAATCCAGCCCCCCGGCCGACCGGCGATCGGCCCGCCCCAAGACCCGTTGAAGCAAATAGCGGCTGTTGCTCATTATTTCAAGGCGCTTGGACGCCGCAATGAGCACGTCATCCAACAGCGCGGCCAACACGAACCGCTGGAATGTGATTCCGTCCATGTTGTTCCCGTTGGCCGCTTCTGATATTCGTCCCACGACTTCGTATTCCGATTCGAGGGACTGCCGCTCCGTTTCAGCCTTGGTGTATCCTTCAAGCCATTCCTCAACCTGCTTGAGTTTCGCAGAGAGGCCGGCTTCCTCCTTGAGTGCAGTCTCCCGCGCTTTCCTGGCCTCCGTAGCCGCGGTGCTCAGGGCTTCCAGATCAGGGGGCTTGAGATCTTGCGCGACGCGCTTTGCCCTGGCCGCCCTGTCGGCCGCAGCACTTAGTTTGGCTTCAAAGTCCTTGATCTCCTTTTCCATCTCATCGATCTCATCCAGGCTCCGTTTGACGCGCGCGTAAGCCTCAGGATCAGCGAACCCGGCCTCTGCCAGCCGTTTCGAGAATTCCGCGGCTTGTGCATCGGCTCTCATGCTCGCCGTCTTGGCAGCGTCTTCTGCCCCTTCTTGTCTACTCTCGCACCCGGAGTAGTTTTCCTTGGCCGCCAGGAGCGCCTGCTGAGCCTTATCAAGCGCCTGTTCCATCTCGGAAATCCGTCTCTGGGCCTGCTCGCGGGCAGCGGTCAGGGCCCGCTCTTCCCGAAGTTCTTCCGGAATGCCCTTCTCTCTTTCCTCGAAAACCGCGTTTGCCCGCTGATGAACATCTCCGGCCTCTCGCCAAGTGTCTTGAGCGCGGCTTACCGCTTCTGCCCCATCATTCATGGCCTGCTTGAGCTTCCCGGCCTCCTCGGCAAGAGATTGAGTCTTCTTGTCAGCCTGTTCGGCAAGCTTCAGTTCCTTTCGCAACTTGTCCAAATCAAGTTCAAGCTGGGAGACAGCCTCCTCGCTCAACTTGCCAAGAGTCTCCATCAGCACAGCCATTTTGGCATCTATTTCCGAGGCTTTCTTGCCCAGTTCGGCCTTTTGTTCTACCGTGTCTTCACGATCCTTCTCAAGTCTGTCCACCTTTTTGCCGGCGTTCTTCAGACGCTGCTCCGTGGGTAGGTCCTGGTCCGAATGCGCTGGAGCGGGATGGTCCGTGGAGCCGCAAACAGGACAAGGGGATCCGGACGACAGCGCCTGAGCAAGTATCGCTGCCTGACCCTCGACCCTGGCATTCTCAAGGGATTTCAGCCGGGCCCGTTCCCGGGAAAGAGACCGCTCCGCGGCTTCTGTCTTGGCAACCGCTTCACCGAGAGTTCGCTCGGCAGCCTCTTGATCCTTCTTGAGCTGCTCCAAATCCTTTCGCTGCTTCAGGGATCTTGCGGCATCTTCCTCGTTCTTTCTCAGTATCTCTATCCTGGAGGCCGCTTTCTCCGCGTGTTTCAGCGCTTCCTGATTCTTCTCGAAGCAGCCCACTGTGTCATCCCGGGCTTTGGTGGCCGCTGTGACTTGCTTCTCACGTTTCCGAAGATTGTTCTGCGCTGCGGTTAGATCTTTTCCAGCTCCGGACAAAGCCTTGACCCTTTCGCTTAACTCCTCAAGTTCCGCGATCTTTTGCTTTGCTCGGTCTCTTTCGTCCTGGAGCCCTTTCTGGTGATCGAACTCCTTCTCAGCCTTGTTTCGAGCAGTTCCCGCGCGTTGGAACGATTTCTTTGCTTGCTCCAACTTCTCTTTGGCATCCTTGGCCTCTCCTAGTCGAATCTTCGCCGTGGATTCCACTTCCGAGAGCGCGGCCGCGTTGCGAGACTCTTGCAGCAGGGTTCTCTTCTCCCCTACCATGGTTTCCTGCTTCTTCCGCTCGTTGAGGCTCTTTTCCGCTTCTTCCAGTTCCATAAAGGCTTCAAGAGCTTTCTTGCCCTGGGAAAACTGCTCCTGAGCATCCTTTTCCTTGGCTTCAACGGCGCGAAGACCTTTGCGGAGATTGCCAAGGTCATAGGCTATTGTGCGCCTTTGCCCCATGATCTGTTCCTTTGATTCAGCCTGAGCCTGTTCAAGGTACAGATCCATTCTGTCTCGGGCTTGTCTTGTGCGGTCAGCCAGATCTTTTGCCGCCGTCTTGAGGGCTTCCTCGATTCGAGCGTACAGACTTGTCCGGAACAGCACTTCCAGAATTGCCTGGCGTTCCCGTGAATCCGCGAGCAGGAGACGGCGGAACTGCCCCTGGGGAAGCATGACCACCTGCCTGAACTGGTGGACCTGAAATCCGATCAGCCGTTCCACCTCTTGGGTAACGCTCGACCAATTGGTGGCCAAGACCGTTCCTTCTTCCGCGTCATCCCCAGCCGCGGTGCGCCTCCACAGGGTTGCCTGGGGCTTTGAGGTCGTGTAGCCCTCTCCCTTCTTCCGTAGTCGCTCCTGCTGCGGCATCCTATGGATTCGATAAGTGTGCGATCCCAGGGAGAAATCAAAGGTAACCTCTGTAGGAACAGATCGGTCCGCGTGATCGCTACGCATCTGCTTTGGGATGCGCTCGGAACCGGAGCAGTCCCCGTACAGAGCAAAGGTCATGGCGTCGAGTATGGAGGTCTTTCCTGAGCCGGTGGGTCCGTGAATCAGAAAGAGCGTGCGGTCTCCCAGTTGTCGGAAGTCAAATACCTGCTCGCCCGCGTACGGGCCGAACGCGTTTACGACCAGTCGGAGCGGTCTCATTGGTCTATCTCCCGGTCGTTTCTGCGCAGCTTGTCCACGACATCTTCATATGCGGATTCCTGCGCCTCAGTGAGATCGTCTCCGGTGACCTGGGAAAAGAACGCAGCAAAGAGTTCCTTGTCGTTGAGCGCCCGATGGTCGGCAGGCCGGGCGCCTGTGTCTCGGCCCAAATCAAGGTAAGGCCGCTCAACGTGAAGCGCATTCGGGTACACCTCACGAAGCCTGCCCATCACATCTAGAATAGGGGCCTTGTCGAGAAGACTAACCATCAGGTAATCATCCGAATTCTCTCCAGGGTCCGGACCCATGAGGATCTCTTTGAAAAACCCTTCTTTGCGACGCACATCCCTACGAGGAGTGAGATGGATACTTTCCACGCTGCAAGTACCTTGTGCGTCCATCTCTACCAGGTTTATCGCCTTTTGGTGATCCGCCTCTGAAAAAGAGTACTTCAGCAATGACCCGGAATATCGTATTTGGTCTCCTCCGGCTCTCTGGGGACGATGAAGATGCCCCAACGCCACATAATCGAAATCTTGAAACCCACCCGGATCCACGTGGTCCACGCCGCCCACTGAAAGGGGCCTCTCCGATTCCGATACGCTGCCGCCCGTTACAAACGCATGGGAAATCAGCACAGAGCGCTCACCCGGCGCACGGGCGCCTCGAATACGCTCCATCAGGGCTTGTACGACCGCCTGGTGATCGTGCAAGTCATCCCGGTCAAGTTTTTCCCGCGCCACGGCTGGCTCAGTGTAGGGTATGGGATAGAAATGGACCGGCCCTGATTCATCCTGCAAAGTCACACACGGGACCTCGTCTCCTACAAGCCCTATCACGTGCAGCCCCCGCGCGGAGAGCACTCTTGATCCGAATCCGAGCCGCTCCGGACTGTCATGATTTCCCGCAATCATAATGACTACAATCCCCAGGTCGAGCACCACCCGGGAAAGAACATGATCCAGCAAGGCCACCGCATCGGGTGGAGGGACCGCGCGGTCGTACACATCACCCGACACAATCAGGGCATCCGGCTTGATTTCCCTCGCGACTTCGCACAACTGCTCCAGCACATGGGCCTGATCTTCAGTCAGGTGCGTCCCGTGAAACAGACGCCCCAGATGCCAATCCGCGGTGTGAATGAACCTCATGACAAATCCTTTATACTGCGGGCATGAGAGTATCTTCCGACAGGGGGCGTTCGTCAAGCGCGAAGTGTTCGTCGCTGCAGAATCCCACCATTGCCGCCATTTGCCGACTATCCAACAGGCCGACATGTTGCTTCCCTACAGCTATAAACTACCAGTATGTCAGGAAGTGCCATGTTTCGTGGGGCCTGGATGTCTACCATGAGCGTTCCCATGAAAATGGATGCACGACAAAGACCGCTGGGCGCCGCATGCGTCGCGCGGTACCGCCGGGCCCCTGGCTTGCACCGGACGACAGGCGTCAATGGGGCGACCGGCCGGTCGCCCCTGCATCTTGCGGATGGGTATTGGAGGTCGCTGTTAGGCGGCCACTATGCAGTCTCTGATATTGCGGAACTCTTGCGCTGCTTCCTGGAATGCCTCTACCACGTCGGGATCAAAGTGTTTTCTATTTCCTTCAACTATTATGGCCGCTGCCTCTTCGTAGGAAAACGCCTTCTTGTAACGGCGCTTTGTGGTTAGTGCATCGTACACGTCAGCCAAGGCTACGATTCGCGCGGCCAGCGGGATCTCGGCGCCCTTTAGGCCATGTGGATATCCATCTCCATCCCAACGTTCATGGTGATGATACGCTATCTCCATGCCCACTGTAAGAAAGCTCCTTCTCTCCAGTTCCTTTGCAGCTTCTTCCAAGGCTCGGCCGCCGATAACGGTATGCTGCTTCATGATGTCCATCTCTTTTGGACCGAACTTGGCAGTGGACAAGAGGATGGAATCAGGAATACCGACTTTTCCGATATCGTGCAGTACCGAGGATCGTACCAGATCATCGACAAAGTCAGGTGTCAAGGTGTCTTTGTAGTCTTCCCGCCGTGAGAGGCGATCACACAGAACCCGCGAGTATCCCTGTATGCGGAGTAAATGCGCTCCGGTTTCCTCATCACGTGATTCCGCCAGCTTTGCCAGCGCCAATATTGCTATGTCCTGTGTGTCCTTTATTTGCCGGGCCAATTGCAGTTCCGTGGATATGGAGTGCAAAACCAGATATCCACCCACAGCGGGCACAAAGATGAACAATGGCTGGCTGGAAGGAATGTCCAGTGAACCCCAGGCAAAGGCTCCGACCACCCCGAGCGGAAACGCCGCGCAGGAGCCGATCAACAAGATGATGCCATGCTTGGACCGTGTCTTTACCTGGATCCACAGGAACAACATCAATGCGCAGACCGCACCCACAATGGGAAAAGGAAACGCAGGGATTTCGCGTATGAACCGACCGGTGAGCATAGTATCCAGGGCGCCTGAATGAACCCTGCTGAGCGGGAACGAAGCAGCCAGAGGGTTGATACCGATGTCCGTATTACCGGTCCAGGTGACCCCTATTATGGCTATCTTGTCCTTGTATCGCTCTGATCTGGAGGCATCTTCTTGCTCGCTCAACAGATCCAGGATTGAGTAACTCTTGAAACTCCCCCTCAATGGACGCCAATTGATCAGCATGTTGGATCGAGAATCCACGGGAACCCTCAGTATCCCGTTCCTGTGCCTGATTTCAATTTGACTGTCCTGACTGTTCACCAGAACGTCCTTGGGATCTGCATCCCAGGCCGCCGCCAAAGCGGCCAGGCTCAGTGTGGGAACAAAGCGATCCCGGAATCGAATCAGCAGCGGGACTCTTCGAAAGATCCCATCAGGGTCGGGCGAAGCATTGATGTTCCCCACGGCCTTGGCCGACTCGATGATGGGCAACAAAGGAAGCCCTGAATTCCTTACGTGATTCACGTGAAAGAATTGGAAGTCAGGTCCGGCTCTCAGGTTCCACGCGCGCTTGAAGAGCGCGTTCGCCCTTGTGGTATCGAGGCTCCTGAGTCCCCGGGGACTCTTCAAATCCACAGGAATCAGCCCAACCGGGACCACGACCATTTCCGACCCGGCCACCATATCAATAAGAGCCTTGTCCCCTTGGTCGCTCTTCCCCCTGGTGGTGTACATGATGTCGAACACGACCAGCCGCGCTCCCAGTTCAGCGAGCCTTTCCACAACGCGAGCGCTGACCGCCCTGTCCCACGGCCACTGGCCCACCTTGCTGATGGCCGTGTCGTCCACATCAACATGCACCACGTTTGAACTGAGTTCGCTGTTCGCAAACCAGGTCAGCTTAAGGTCATATATTCTGTGATTCAGTGAAGTGAAAGGATCGGGAAACAGGTAGAGCACGACAATGGACAAGCAGAGCCAGAACATGCTCATTCGCCGGCTCCAGGACAAAGGTCCTTCTGGGTCCAAGCTTACGGCAAACAACATTGCACCATGTGAAGTCTGTTCTGTTTGTCGGTCCCGCGGTCCCCCGGGGGATTTGCGCGACACGGATCCCTAGCCGGGACGGCTTACTCCTCCGGCCTGATCTTCTTTGTTCTGCCCTGGGCGCCCGTCACCTGACCGGGAATCTCACTATCCACGGGCGAGGGCGGAGCAGCTCTTTTCGCGGCCGGTACGCTCTTGGGGAACCCCATGAGTCTCAAACTGCGTGGCCCGGCCGCAAGGCGCTTCATGTCGAACATGACTCGGTTGAAACCCTTGTCGGCAGTGGCGTTCTCCAGCTTCTCAGCCAGGTTCTTCATTTTCCCGGACGCATCCGCTGGAATGGTGATCCAGCCCTTCTCCGGGGACGGCTTGAACGGACCCAGGTCAAAAGGCTTTGAACTCACGTAGAAGGCCAACTTGCCCTCCAGTGTTCCCTTTGCAAGCCCCAATCCTGTCATGACGACCGTAGCCGCAAGCGTGTAACGTTCACCCTTCTTGATTTCGGTGTCCGGGCTCTTCCCCTTGGGGATCATGACCGCGACATCACCCGCCCCTGAAACAGCCACTACTGTGACATACGCGTTGCGGTCCGCTCGAAAACCAATTCTGCGGGGCTCCTTCTGCTTATCCGCGCCGCGTGGAAGGCTTTCGGCCCATACCTTCAGTCCGATCGGATCGGACGCGGGTTTTCCGATCACCAGCAAATCGGGCCCTCGAACAGCGGGAGCTTCAGCATGGCAATAGGCCGGTCCCCAAACCTGAAGGAGGATTCCTCCAAAAAATATCCCTGCGACAACAAGCCCTGGTAGCCGACTAGACATATTGACCTCCGTATTGGGAATTGACTTGAATCGGTCCACGATGCCGGCCACGCCCCCCCCCCCGGAATTCATAATTGCCAACTAATAACAATTGTCGCGAAAAGTCTCCAATTGTTCAAGGCAATTCGCGACAAAGTGTTGTTTCCCTGATAGGAGACCACACCCGTTGTCATGTTATCTCGCCCGCAGACCCACTATCAAAGCGCTCAAGGCCGCGGGAGTAATGCCCGCGACACGGCTCGCCTGCCCCAGGGAGCGGGGCTGAATCATCTTCAATCTTTCCCTAAGTTCCGTGGAGAGTCCGTCCAGGTTTTCGTAGTCCATATCCCGGGGGATGCTCACACCTTCCATCTTGCGGAAATGCTTCACCTCCCGCAACTGTCGATCAATGTACCCCTCGTATTTCAACTCAATTTCGATACGCCGCGCGACCTGGGGGTCCAGATCACTCTCCACCAAATTGAGGGCAATCAGATCTTCAATGGTTATCTCGGGCCTCTTGAGCAATCCGGCCGCGGTCACGGTCCCTCGAAGGTCCGATCCTCCGCGGGAACGAACGAGCGTGTTCACCTCGTCCGTGGGCTTGACACGCTTGTCCCGAAGCAGGTTGATCTGTTGCTCTCCGGTCCGCCACTTCCGCTCGAATTCCTCCAGAAGCGAAGGCTCAATGAGACCCAGGTCGCAGCCCTTTGCCAGGAGGCGATCCGCTGCATTGTCCTCTCTGAGCAGGAGGCGGTATTCTGCACGCGATGTGAACATCCGGTAAGGCTCAGGCGCGCCTCGCACCACAAGATCGTCTATCATCACGCCCATGTAAGCCTCAGAGCGGTCCAGCACAAACCGCCCGGTCCCGAGTATTTCCGAGGCCGCGTTGATCCCGGCCAATAGACCCTGAGCCGCGGCTTCCTCATATCCTGAAGTCCCGTTGATCTGCCCCGCAAGATACAAGCCTTTCACAAGCTTGGTTTCAAGGGTGACCTTCAAACAGGTGGGGTCAATATAATCATACTCAATGGCATAGGCCGGCCGTACGATCTCAGCCTTCTCCAGACCCGGCACCGATCTGACCAAATCCTCCTGCAACCGTAGGGGAAGCGAATTACCCAACCCCTTGAGATACACCTCGGAGGTCCGCAGCCCCTCCGGCTCCACCACCACGGGATGTCTGGGTCGATCCGGAAAGTGCGCGATCTTGTCTTCCAGTGAAGGGCAGTAACGCGCGGGAGTTCCCTCGATCGCGCCCGAGTAGAGCGGTGACCTGCTCAGATTGTCTCTTACCAGCGCATGGGTTTCCGCGGAGGTGTGGGTCTTGAAACAGGAAACGCTTGGACGTTCAAGATCCGTAGTCCTCAGGGAAAACGCACGGACATGGGTGTCCCCCGGGGCCTCTTCCATTACCGAAAGGTTGACTGTGGAGCCCTTGATCCGCGGGGGCGTGCCGGTCTTGAAGCGCGCCCAGGGCAAACCGATGTCCTTGAGTTGGGCGGCCAGTTCAATAGCGGAGAATTCTCCGGTTCGCCCCGCGGAATAGGAGGCGGACCCAATATGTATGGTCCCATCGAGAAACGTGCCGGTGGCAAGTATCACCGCGTGTGAGCGAATCTCATGGCCGGATCGCTCCCTGATGCCGTTGCATCGGCCACTGTCAAGTATGAGAGCGTCCACCATCTCCTGGCGTACGTGCAGATTGGGCTCCTTTTCCGTGGCCGCTTTCATGGCAAGAGAATATTCGAGACGGTCGCACTGCATCCTGGAACCCTGCACTGCGGGACCTTTCCTGGTGCCCAGCGTTTTGTACTGAATACGCGAAGCGTCTGCGGCCAGACCCATTTGGCCACCCAGAGCGTCAATCTCTTTCACCAGATGCCCCTTGCCCAGTCCCCCGATGGAAGGATTACAAGGCATCAATCCGATGGTGTCGACGCTCAGGGTGTACATGACCACGGACAGACCCATCCGGGCCGCGGCAAGACCTGCCTCGCACCCGGCATGTCCGGCGCCCACAACTATTATGTCCACATCGGAGTTTGGCATTATGGATTTCCGGCCTGTCTACCGATCCCGTCCCATTCTCTTCTCCCATATCCGCGCCCATCCGCGCAATACGAGGTCAAAACATCTTTGCCGCGGATTGCGCGGATAACGCGGATAATCGGAAAAGCCTATACTAACCGTTCACCGGGTGCTTCGCACCCCAGAGTAATCACTACTGAATTCTCACTGTCGGATCTGCTCCACTCGCAGCCTGAGGCTTTTCGCGTCCGCGGAACGATCGGTGGCTTCGTATAGATCCGCCAGGTTTTCCATGCAATCGGCCACAAAGGGATGTTCAGCCCCGAAGGACTTCTCAATCAGGTCCTTGGAGCGCGTCAGAAGGGACTCAGCCTCATCGTAGTTTTTCATGCCTATTTGTGTCCCGGCAAGATTGTGCAGTGAAGAGGCCACGTGGGGATGATCCGGGCCAAAGGTCTTCTCCGCTATTTCCAGGGCCCGCCGGTATAGCGGCTCCGCGTCCTTGTACCGTTGCAGCGAATCCAATAGCCCGCCAAGATTGTTCAACGTTTCACCCACCGTGGGATGGTCGGGTCCATAGGTCTTTTCCTGTATGGCAAGGGCACGATCGTACAATGCTTTCGCGCCCGGGTTCTTCCCCACCGATCTGTAGACCCCTGCCAGGTTGTTCAATGCCGTGGCCACATCAGCGTGTTCAGGCCCCAGGGCTTTTTCCAGAATACTCAGCGCATTGAGGAACAGCGGCTCCGCCTTGTCCAGTTTTCCCTGCTCAAAATACGCGCCGGCCAGATTGTTCAAAGAAGTCGCCACGTCCGCGTGATCCTTGCCCAGCGATCTCTTTCTCAGTTCCAAGGCACGCTCCCACAGAGGTTCGGCCTCTGAGTATCTCATTTGAGCCCTGTATATCTCAGCAAGATTGTTCAGAGATCTTGCCGTTCGCGGATCATCCGGTCCGAAAGACTCTTCAGCCTCTTGCAGCGCTTTCTTGCCCATCTCCTCGGCCGCTTTGTAGTCTCCTCGTTGAAACAGTTCCACTGCCTTCTTGTTGAGTTCGTCCCACATTAGTATCCTCTCCTTTGTCCTATGAAAGGTCGCCATTCCTTGTGATTCAGCATTTGCCACGTGTATGGCCGCTCACAGGCATCAGAATACCATAGAAAGGTGTGTACGCGAAGATCATCCGGGGGGCCGGGGTCGTCGTTGAGCAACGCGCGGTTGGATCGGAACCTCGTCTGAAATCGCCGGCCGGGCCCCGGAATGGCCATTGCAAGTCTGTTCCAGCCGATACCCGAGGAAGAGAGCGATACCGCGACCCTCGGGACGCAGCCCCTACAGCCACACTCCACGGCATTTTGGGCGTCTTTATTCTTTTTTCGGACTTGAGGGAACGGGCATACCCCTGGATCGAAGTTTAAACACGTAGCCACCGGCCGGTGATTTCGGGTCGCGGGACAGGAGAACGAAAATTCTTCTTCCTTTGGAGATTTTCTTCTTGATCTAAGGGACCACAGGGTGTTAAAAAGGAATTAGGACAAACAGATCGGCCGACCGGTCAAGTTGGCGAACCTTCTTTCCCAGGCGTTTCTAAAGCCGATCAAAGAACCACATGCCTACGGGTCCACCACAAGCCTGCTATTATTCGGAAATCCCCGGGATTGAGGCCTCTCGGGTTATGGCGTCGTGTGCGTGCCCCGCGGACGCCGACTCTTTGCCTCGTTCCGGCTTCCGTTTCAAACGATCTTCACCTGTACGTAAACACAAGGAGGGAATAGAGCCATGCCCAATCTGCTCGTAGACGAGCGCGACGTGAAATTTGTGCTCTACGAACAGCTCAACGTCGAGGAGCTGTGCGAGGCGGAGAAGTACTCGGAATTCTCCCGAGAGATGTTCGACATGGTGCTGGACGCGGCCCAGAAGTTGGCCGAAAAGGAGCTGGCGCCCACAAACCAGGACGGGGACAAAATTGGGGTTGTCTTGAAGGACGGTCAGGTAAAGGTCCCCGAATCCTTCCATCAGGCTTATCGCCACTATTGCGAAGGTGGATGGGCTTCTTTGACCCTTCCCGAGGAACATGGAGGGCAGGGATTCCCTTCCGTGATGTACGGCGCTACCGCTGAACTCTTCAACGCGGGCAACTTGTCTTTGATGATGTATCCCGGGCTCACCATAGGCGCGGCGCGTCTCATTGAGAAATTCGGGACAGAAGAGCAGCAGCGCACGTACATGGACAAGATGTTCACCGGTGAATGGGGTGGGACCATGTGCCTCACAGAGCCCCAGGCCGGCACCGATGTTGGGGCAATCAGGACCAAGGCGGTCAAGAATCCGGACGGCACGTATTCCATAACCGGTGGAAAGATCTTCATTTCATCCGGTGATCACGACCTCACGGAAAACAACATCCACATGGTTCTGGCCCGAATTGAAGGCGCTGCCCCGGGAACCAAAGGCATCAGCATTTTCATAGTTCCCAAGAAGAAAATCGAGAACGGTGGATTGGTCGATAATGACGTGGTGTCCGCCGCTATCGAGAAGAAAATGGGACTCCACGCTTCCGCCACGGTCGCGCTCAACTTCGGGGAAAAGGACAATTGCACCGGGTACCTGTTGGGCGAAGAAAACAAGGGCATGCGGATCATGTTCAACATGATGAACGAAGCAAGGCTTGCGGTTGGGTTTCAGGGCTTGTCCCTGGCCGGAACCGCGTACCTGCACGCTCTGAAGTACGCCACGGAGCGGCATCAGGGACCGGAAATCTCCGCGATGAGAGATCCTATGGCCCCCAAGGTCCCGATCATTCAGCACCCTGACGTTCGCAGGATGCTCATGTGGATGAAGAGCGTTACCGAAGGGATCCGTGCTCTACTGTACTACACCAGCTATTGCGAGGATCGGGCCCTTACAGCCAAGACCGAGGAAGAGGCGGCGAAGTACCAGGGTTTCATAGACATATTGATTCCCCTGTGTAAGGCCTGGTCTACAGACATGGGCTTTAGAGTGACCGAGATGGCTGTTCAAATTCACGGCGGTTACGGCTACTGCCAGGAGTACCCCGTGGAACAGTTTCTCAGGGACATAAAGATCACCTCGCTCTATGAGGGGACCAACGGCGTACAGGCGCTCGATCTGGTGGGCCGCAAGCTCGGCTACCACCAGGGCGCGCTCTTCATGGCTATTGTCGGAGAGACGGGGAATATTCTCGAGAACGCGAAAAAGAACTTCCATCTCAAGGACATAGTGGAACCCTTTGATACCGCGCGAAATCAGCTCATCGAAGTCACCCGCTATTTCGGCCTCAAGAGCATCACTGAAGACTTCATGACGCCGATACTGTACGCCGGTCCATACTTGGAACTCTTCGGAGACGTAGCGGTCGGGTTCATGCTACTATGGCAAGCAGTCATAGCGGAGCGTCGCCTGACCGAGATATACGCCGACTCCAAGGCGGACACCCCCGAGAAGCAGGCTGAAGTGCTTCGGTCCAACAGGAGCGCTGCGTTCTACAGGGGCAAAATAGCCTCTGCCGAGTTTTTCTCCAACACGATTCTTTCTCTGTCAAAGGGAAAGGCCCGGGCCATCATGAGCGGTGAACGTTCCGCGCTGGACATCCCGGAAGAATCGTTCGCCCTATTCTAGGATTGATCGGAGTCTAAATATGAAAGCAAGAAAAGTGGTGCTGGTGGACGCGATAAGGACCGCGTTCGGCAAGGCCGGTGAGAAAGGGGTGTTCTGGAACACGAGGGCCGACGACATGGTGGTCAAGGTGATTCGGGAGCTTATGAGGCGCAACCCGAAAGTGAAGCCCGAAATGATCGGAGAAAACGCCTGGGGCGTCTTCTGCCAGGAAAAGGATCAGGGTTTGACTCTGGGGAGGACCACCGTCATCCTCGCGGGATTGCCCGTTGAGACTGCCGGCTACTCTATCGACCGCATGTGCGCCGGTGGCATGAGCGCCCTCACCACAGCCGCGTCCGAAATCGCATTAGGCGCCTTTGACTGCGCCATAGCAGGTGGCGTGGAACATATGGGACATCATCCAATGGGAGCCACCGCGGACCCCAATCCTCGGTTCCTCACCGACAGGCTCGTTGACCAGAGCGCCATGTCCATGGGTGAGACTGCGGAGAATCTGCACGACATGTTCCCGGGCATAACCAAGGAGATGGCCGATGAATATGCGCTGGCATGCCAAGCCAGGGCAAAGCAGGCCCTGGACTCGGGGAAAATAGCCGAGATGATCGTGCCCATGACCGTCTACACCGGCGAAGGCTGGACCGTTGCGGATAGTGACGAGCAGCCTCGCCCCGAAACCACCGCTGAAGGGCTTGCTCAGCTGCGCACCCCGTTCCGCGTTATGGGCAATGTTACCGCGGGCAATGCATCGGGTCTCAACGACGGAGCCGCCGGCGCTCTGCTGATGGCCAAGGATATGGCTGAGGATCTCGGGATCGAGCCCAAGATGGAAATGAAGGCGTACACGTATGCCGGGGTGGATCCTGCGGTGATGGGAATCGGTCCGATTCCCGCGACTCACAAGGCCCTCAAGATCGCTGGTCTGAAGATGGACGACATCGGCTTGATCGAACTCAACGAGGCTTTCGCTGTGCAGGCCGTGGCCTTCTCGAAGGAGTTCGGGCTGGAGATTCCGGATGATCCCAGGATGAACATTTTCGGCGGCACAATAGCCTTCGGGCATCCGCTGGCCTCTTCCGGGGTAAGACTTGCGCTCCACCTCATGCATGGTTTTGCGGCCCATCCTGAAGTCAAGTACGGGCTTACGACCATGTGCGTGGGACTCGGGCAGGGCGGAACGGTTGTTTGGAAGAACCTCCAGCGCAACGGCAAAAAGGAAGCCAAGAAACAAGAAAAGAAGCAGGAAAAGGAAAAGAAGGACAAAAAGGGTTGAGGATTGTGCAGCGGACAGCACCCACCCGATTCGGTCGCATGCGGCACAATCGGGGCTTGGGCGTCGGAATCCGCTCCTCAAGCCTGTTGATCTTTGTACGGCCGTCGTGGATTCGGCGGTTTTCAGAGTATGCCTTAACGGAAAGGAATCGTCATGGCTGATGCGCCAACTCAATTCTATACAAGAATCTATGATTCCCGTGTGGGGAAGATTGCCATTGTCACCATGGACAACGGCGAAGACTACAAGCAACCGACAACTTTCGGCGAAAAGGCCCTGGCTTCTCTCGGCAAGTGTATGGACGAGATTGAAGCCATGAAAGACCTCAAGGGAATGATGCTCTGCGGCAAGCAGTACATATTCGGCGCGGGCGCGGACCTGACTCAGGTCCCATTTGTCAATACCTTTGAACAGGGTCGCCGGAACGGGGAAGTAGGACACACCGCATTTAAGCGAATCATGGATCTAAAGATCCCGACCTTGGCGGCGATCAACGGTGCAGCCCTGGGCGGCGGCCTGGAGATCTCCCTGTACTGCGACTACCGCACCGTATCCAAAGCGGTTACGGCAATCGCGTTTCCCGAGTGTTTTCTCGGTCTGGTTCCCGGATGGGGCGGTTCATCCCTCACCCCAAGGCTGGTGGGACCGGAGAAAGCCATCGAACTCATTATCTACAACCCTTTGAATCAGAACCGCATGACAAGGGGTCCCAAGTTCTTTGAATTGGGGCTCGCCGATCGTCTCTTCGACAGCGTGGAGTTCTTCGATGAATCTGTCGCGCTCCTGGAGGACATCATTGAGGGTAAGGTGAAGATCGAGCGGACCCCGCCTGACGTTTCCAAGGCCAAAGCAGCCATAGCAGCGGCCCGGGACTTCATCGACGGCAAGGTGCACGGGGCCGCACCCGCGCCCTACAGGGCTCTTCAGCTTATTGAACAGGCATGCGATCCAAAGCGGACCATCGAGGAGTGCTTCGCGGAAGAGGACAAGGCGCTCGGTGATCTGATCAAGAGCCGTCAGTGCAAAGCAGGTATTTACAGCTTTGATCTGGTTCAGCGTCGGGCAAAGAAGCCGGTAGGAAGGCCCAAGGACATCAAGCCGCGTAAGATCAAGAAGATCGGAATAATCGGCGCGGGACTTATGGCCTCACAGATGGCGCTGCACTTTCTACGGCGCTACGGTGTGCCGGTTGTAATGAAAGACATCAAGCAGGAATTCCTGGACAAGGGTCTGGGATACGTCAAAGGAGAGCTGGCCGGTCTGGTTACCAGAGGTAGATTAACGCAACCCAAGGCGGATCACCTCTTCCACATTCTCATCGGAACCCTTGATTACGAGGATTTCGCTGACTGCGATTTCGTAATCGAAGCAGTCTTCGAGGAGATGGACATCAAGCAGAAGGTCTTCGCTGAGGCTGAGGGCGTTATTTCCGACAAGTGCATCCTTGCTACGAACACGTCGAGTCTTTCAATCACTGAGATGGCGTCCAAGCTGAAACATCCGGAACGGGTTGTGGGCTTTCACTTCTTCAATCCCGTGGCCATAATGCCTCTGTTGGAGATTATCAAGGGCGAGAAGACCGATGACGAAACCCTGGTCACAGCCTTTGAATGCGGGAAGAAGATCCGGAAATTCGCGATCCTGGTTAAGGATTCCACCGCGTTCATGGTCAACAGGCTGCTCACAAGGCTCCTCAGTGATTGCTTTGAAATGGTAGACGAGGGAGCGGATTTCGAGCAGGTTGATGAAGCCGCTCTGATGCTGGGAATCCCTATGGCTCCGTTTGAGCTTCTGGGATTGGTAGGACCCGCTGTCGCGTTCCATGTCCTGGAGACTTGCCACAACACCTGGCCCGAGCGATTCCCCATCAACGAACATCTCAAGCAGTTCGTGGCGAAAAAGGGCACGGCAATCTACCAGGGAGCGGGCCCCAACAAGAAACTCAGCCCCCCGGCCGCGGAGGTTTGGAAACAGAAAGGCGATAAGGAGTTCGTGAAGGAAGAGATCCTCGACCGGCTCCTCACCAGCCTGACGGTTGAGATCGACCTCATGCTCAAGGAAAAGGTGGTGCCTGACCCCAAGGACATCGACACCGCAATGATCCTGGGGGCTGGATGGCCTTTCTTCAACGGCGGAATAACCCTTTACCTGGATATGGTGGGTTATACGCCCAAGGTCCTGCAAAAGGTGTTTTTCACCATCTGAGACCAACTGACATGCCTGAAAGCACAGGCACAACGAAACATGAAAGTCTTTTCCGTTGTTCAATGGTCCGGGGCTTCGCCTCGGACTGGGGCGTCAAGAGCGCGCTCTCTGCGCATGGCCTTGGAGGGGAGACTCCGGTGAAAGCCTCGACCGATGGGATTCCCTCCGGTCATCCCATCTTACGTGCTTCAAGCCCGGTGAACCATTAGAGACATCATACAGTTCCCTCAGGACCGCGCGAAGATTACCGTTGTGCTTCGTAAACAGCATGGCGTTCAGTTGGTGGAGGGATTCCGCTTCTTCACCCACCAGATCCGTGACGATTTCGTTCAACAGATCCGGGTTGGTGGAGCATTCCATCAGAAGGGGGAGCATCCCCTTCCGGTGGGTGGCGATTATCAAGCCCCCTGCCCTTTTGGACAGCAGTTTCAAGCACAGCCAGGAAGCTCGCCCCAATAGATCGGCCCCGTCGACTATTAGTATTTGGCGTGAGGCTTGGTCGGTTGTCACCGATCTCAGGAATGCCGCCGGCATTTTCCGTGTCGCAGAGTTGAGCCTTATGAATTCTATGGAATGGCCCTGCCCCTGGAGTCTGGGCGCCAGGCCTTCCAGCATGGTCGTCTTACCGGAGCCGTGGGGTCCCTCAATTGATGCGCGGAACCTCAGGTGCTCAAGCGCGGCCATGATCTGTTCCCAACTGTGCCCCTGTGGACGAAAACGCACCTTGTCAATTCGCTCAGATGCAAAAGGATTGTCGCGAGGCCGCATCAGAGGCCCCTATCAGTTCCCGGTCTGATCCCGGATGCGCACTTCTTCACCTGTGGGCGAGACTGTGAGGTCGAACCGCTCGGTCAGATCCGAAGGCTTTGCAATCAGTTCGAGCGCCCAGATCAGCGAGATGAGTCGGCCGGAAAAGCTGTACGGACCCTCAGGGAGCTTGAACGAGAAGTCACGCCTGTCATGCGCTTGGGGATTGGCCAATGCTACGCCGGCCACGATTCCCACGTCCCGGTCTCCTTTGCCCTTGGTGTACCAGAACAGCCTCAGTTCAACACTGTCGGGGACTTGATCGAGATCCCACGACACGGTCCCTGACACCTTGTCCGTGGGAACGAACCGGTCCTTTCCGCGCTCCGTCTCTATTGTCATCTTGCTCATCACATGTACCCGTTCCGCGTGAACCGAACAAGCTCCCGGAATTACGTATGGGGGAATACTATCGCATATCGCCCCAGGAAAGATCCACGGGCATTACGTGTATCTCAAACTCCTCGTCAATATCGGGCCAGTTCCCGATGTCTCCCTTCACGTGGATGGACCAGATGATCCTGTTGTTATCGCTCCGGAATGAGTGCACCGTGTCCGGAGGAATCGACACTACGGTGGAGCCGGTAATCATTCCAAGCGGATTGGTCATGTGCGCCAGGTGGATACTGGAAAAGCTCTCCTCATCAGTACACAGGTCGGAGCCCCGGGTGTAGTCCGCTTCCTCTTTGCCTTCCAGATAGATCTGGAGATCCTGGATCATTTGCGCTCGGCCTGAAACGCGCCACTCAAGATCCACAGATTCACCGATCCTCACAAAGCCGCTCCCCAGTGTGAGATGAACTCGAGGGTTGGCCAACTCCAGGAGGGATTGACCGAGCTTTCCGATCAGGCCCAATCCGAGCAACACAAAAGGTATGACGAATACTGAGAGGAGATATTCAGGCCGGCCCGACAGCCAGCTTTCCACCGCCTTCCACACGAACACAGCGGTGATGCCGTTCCAGAAGACCGCTATGAAGACCGCCATGCCGACCTTGCCGAATCTGGACGTGTCCGGCTTGAGTTTCAGCGGCCCGTGAGAATCTGCAATATCGGGAAGCCCGGGGACAGGCCCCGCCCTGGTCGGATCCCCTGCCCGGATACCCGCGTACGGATGGCTGGGTATGCCTTTCTTCCCAAAACCTCCCTTGGCCGTGTAGTAGATCCCTCCCCCTCCCACAAGCGCGAACACAAACGGGATGAGCCCAAAGAAAAGATCCCGCGTGGGGCCCCGCGCCAGCACAGCGTCCGTGGGATCATCAGGATTCACATAGCACACGGTCCGCACGCCGCGCCGATGCTCCCGAACGATCTCCCTCTTGCTGTCGTGTCCGCTGGTAGAGCCTGCCATGAAATGGTATCGGTTGGACTTGTGTGCCTTGCCGTCTATCTCATATTGGTAGAGGATGTCTACACTGTACGTTGTGTCTTCGCTGCCCTCGTGTGACCTGACGCGGCTGGAAAGGATCACGCACGGAGTCTCGATCCAATCCATAGCGTCGATGATCTTCACCACAGGCCCGACGAACATCCCGCCAAAACCACCCAGGCCCGCTACGAGGAAAATCGAAAAAAAGACGTAGATCCACCAACGGCCCCGAATTCGTGACGCAGTGTCGGAAATGGAATCACTCTGAACGCCCGTACGTGATAAGATACCGCCTCGCCAGACAAAGTAGATCCCCCCACCTCCTACCGCAACGAAAATCAGGGAAAAGAGAGCGCCTAGAATCATCCACGGCGTTTTGTGCTCCAGAACAGCCTCGCTCGGATTGGACGGATTCACGAAACAAACAGATGAACTCTCCGGTCTGTACTTCTTCACAAGACCCCGGGCGTCCCCATAGTCGCCGGAGCCCTTGTATTTTCTCGCATAACGGGTTGAGGTGTAACGTTTGCCTTGAAACTCGTATTCATACTCTACTTGAAAACGGTACTGATGGCCCGCCTTCCGGACCTGGCTGGAAAGGATCACACAATCTACTTTCTGCCACGTTCGCGGAAGAATGATCCGGTATGAGTTCCGGACAATCATTGCAGTGAAGAAAAGCCCCGCAAGAAGGAAAATCGAAAGGAAAAGGCTGAGAAAGATCTTACCGACCGTGTTCATTTCCCGGACACCTTTGGATGGGCCGCCGGCTGCAATTCGCGCCGACCTTGAGGCAGTTACCATGTGGTCAATGCGGAAAATTTCCAAGGCGGAGTATACCCCAAAGCGATAGGGATGTGTCAACTTTAGCCCGGATCATTCGGCGGTCTCTGACAATAGGCCGGCTTCTCAGCACTCCTGCGTCACCGAGTCTGCGAATTTCCGTATACTGCCCACTCGCAGGTGTCACATTGGGACAGAACCTCTTGAAACCGCCATATTTGTGGGCATTTTCCGGATCTGGTGACCATTCAGTCATTCGGGGGGCGATGGGAACGACCACGTTCCTGCGTTTAAGGGATGGCAAGAGGGCACACACACAGGTGCTTCCCCTACACTGCCCCACGACGGGCCTGGACTCAGACGTAGGGGCAGACCCCATAGGCGTTAACTTGAGGCCAAATTGCCTAGAAAACCCCTGAAAATGGGCTCTGTTACGTTCGGACCTCTCAACCGTCACCCCGGCGAACCCCTGATCGTAGTCCGGGGCAGGCTCTATGTGTCTGCCGTCACCTTAAAAGCCCCCCGAAACTGAATGGTTACCGGATCTGAATGAAAGAGCTTGACAAGTGTTATCGTCATTGCTACCATCCGACCCGTCGGGTTAGCGACCGACCGGTCGGGTGGGCTTATCTCAATTCCAATTACTCCGGCTTCCCTGACAGGTAGCAGCACTTAGCCTGTCTCTTCACGACAATGGAATCTACCGCGACCGGAGGAACGAGAATGGGCAACAATATCACTCTAGGAGACATCAGAAAGCCCCAGATCCTGAACGCGGCTCTGACGACCATCGCGAAATCGGGTTTCCAAAACGTGACCCTGGACAAATTTGCCAAAGCTGCCGGCTTGTCAAAGGGCGGGCTGGTTCACTACTTTCCCACCAAAGTCAGCCTCATTGAGCAAGCCGTGGTCATGTTCTATGAGCGGATTTTTCAGCGTGGACGAGAAGCCCGAGATGTGCATGAGGATTCCTTGGAGAAGGTCCTTTCGTTCACGTGGCTCTACGACCGGGAGGACCCGGATTTGGCGGTGGGTTATCGGCTCCTATTCGATTTCATGGCTTTGGCGTCGCAAGGCGAAGATTTTCGAAAGCTTTTCCACGATTGGGTAGAAAACTGGATCGTTCTGCTTGCTGAACCGATTCAGGAGGGTGTCGAACTCGGGCTGTTCAAAGTGACGGATGTCGAAAGCGCGGCACGCGTGGTATCCGCCATCTACCAGGGTATAGCGACTCGGTGGTATCTGGACCGTGACACGCATTCCTCCGAGTGGGCTGTGGACTCTTTGCGCCACACTGTTACGCTTTTGTTGATCAGTGAACCAGTGCGCCAACTCTAAACGTAATGGTTCACCGGGCTTGAAGCGGTTCTGCGCCCGGTGAGGTTTGGAGGGGGCGACTCATCTCCCCCTCCAAACCTCACCCATACGTAATTCCGGGAGGTTGTACGGTTCGCGGTGAACGGTTACCTCTAAACACACTTCACAAGGAGGAACAGAAAATGCCGGTTTTTGAGAGCACGGAGAAGATGTATGAAGTCCTGGGGGATCTCTTTGACCACTTGTTGAAGCACCCGGACGCGGGTCCCAAGTTCCAAGCCGCGAAGATCGTTATCCGGTTCGCCATTACCGATCCCGCGGGGGAGATCTGGTTGACTCCGGAAGGAGAGGTGATCTGCGGAGGGGCGGACCTCAAACCCACTGTGGAAATGACCCTGAGTGGTGACAGCTGCCATCAGTTTTGGATGAAGGAGCTCTCGATGCCCATTGCGCTTGCAAAAGGCCGCATCAAGGCCAAAGGCCCCTTGCCGACGGTCCTCAAGCTCTTGCCAATTCTCAAACCAGCGTACGAAGCCTATCCCGAAATCGCCGGAAAACATGGCATCGGAGTCTAACCCGGGTCACGGAGGATACACAATGAGCATGGAACGCGGGATGAAACAGTTTGAGCAGGACCGCAAGGAAGCGGTCAAGATTGCGGCACGACTGCTCTTGGCATCGGGAACCACGTCCCCTCGGGTCGGAGGAGTCGGAGAGTGCACCATACACATCGTGGAAGACGAATGCGACATCGAGGACTTGTGCCAACAGATCGAAGCTATGGCCGACGAGAACAAGGGATGGGATTTCTTCCAGAGAGACGCGGCCATGTTGCGGGACGCGGACGCAGTGCTGGTCGTCACTTCTCTCCGATCCCTGACGGATCCTTCGGACATTAATTGCAACATGTGCGGCAAGCTCACGTGCGAGTACATGCGGGAATCCGAACGGCTTCCCAAAGAACCGGGAGTGGCGTTCACCGGGCCTCTGTGCACATTCCGGGCGAACAACATCGCGTACGCGGTTGACGGCATTGTTTCACAGGCTCGCAACCTTGGGATCGACTACGGCGTTTACTGGTCCGCCGGAGCAGCCGCGATGAGAATGCGAATCGTGCCGAGGGATACCGGGTTTGCACTGGCAGTGGGAATCTCGGTCACCGAAAAGTCTCCGTTCAGAGATATTCCCGTCAGGTACGCTGAAATGAACGAGCGTACCATGAATGATCGGATCATCAAGAGGCTCTGGCCGCAATTCAGGTCAATTTATAGCTGAGCCGCGAAAAAGGGAGGAAGCCAAATGCAAAGACGCGAAATGGACGATCTTCTTCTGGGCGGTCTGGACCGGGCGGTCGAGCTGATGGCAGTGGCGGCCCACAACAGTTTCCGGTTCGCCGGGAAGAACACTGCACGGATCGTAGCCGCGAGCAAAGACGACATGCAGGAGATAGCCGAATACTGTTTGTCACTGGGTGACATGTCTCCCCTGGGAGCGAGAGACGGGCGGCACCTCATCGAACTGATGAAAGAGCCCATGGCCTTGATGATCCTGGGGGATAAGCGAAGGTCGCAGTTCAACTACAATTGCGGCGCGTGCGGGTACCGTAGCTGTGCTGACATGAACGCCGCGGAAGAGGTGGAATCGCTTACATCAAACGGTCCCAGTTGTCAGTTCAGGAACATCAATCTCAACATAGCCGCAAATGCCGCGGCCGCGGTGGCGTGGCGTCTGGGATTGCACTGTCGAGTGTTCAGCACGTTCGCGTTTGCTGCCAGAGCCATGGAAATCATTGAAGATGTGGACATCGCAGCGAGCGTTTCCGTGAGTGTGGCCAAGCAGGACCCGTACTTTGATAGACACAAGTACTGGACCCAAGAACATTGGGACGAAACATTCAAGAAGGAATTCCCGACCTTTAGTCGGGGCTTCATAGGAGCCGTTGAAGAGTAACGGAAAAGCGCTACCGGAGGGAGCAATGGGATCGAAAACACACCTCAATCAAGCCATAGCGTCTCATCTTGTGGAGTTAAGAGCCGATGAGATGCCTGATCAAGAGGTATTTGTCTTTGAGCGAGGCGAGCACGGCGATGACGTGCTCACCTACAAGGACCTCTATGAGAATTCCAATAAGCTAGCGCGATTGCTGCTCGACAACGGGATCGGAAGCGGTGACGTTTTCGCGGTCTTCATGAGGAACTATCCCGAGTTTGCACACTGTCTCCTGGCTGGAACAACCATCGGCGCGATCGCTGTGCCCGTGGATCCGCGATCCCGCGGGGATCGCTTGAGGTTTCTCCTGACCAACAGTAGTGCAAAGGCGGTCATAGCGTCTGGTGAATGTCTGGAACAGGTGCTGGAAGTTGCCCGTGACGTGCCCAAGGTCAAGTTTGTTTCCGTTGTGTACCAGCGGGACCAGCAGGTCCCGGTTTCGTCGGCTTTCCATGCGCTCAACGAGACGCTGGAAGCCGATTCCTGGCGAACTGTAGATCAACAGGTCATGGATGTACGGCATCCCATGCAGATCATCTACACTTCCGGCTCCACCGGGGATCCGAAAGGGGTGACGATTCGCAACAATCGACTCGGGGTGTTTAACATTTTGAACAAACTGTGCTGGAAGTACAAGAAAACCGACTGCCTCTATAACGGGCTTTCGCTGACTCACGGCAACGCTCAGGCCGTGACGTTCTTTCCCGCGCTGACCATGGGTATCAAAGCGGTTTTCAGCCCCAGGTTCACCAAGAGCAGGATTTGGGACATTTGCAGGAAGCACGGCTGCACGACATTTTCACTACTGGGAGGCATGATGGCCGGCGTGTACAACGAGCCCAACAAGCCGGACGATGCAGAGAATCCCGTCAGGATGGTGCTCAGTGCAGGGACTCCCGTGTCCATTTGGGAGGCCTTTGAAGAGCGGTTCGATGTGAATATTCTTGAATGGTACGGCGCAGTGGAAGGAGGCTTTGCTTTCAAGCCTCCAGGAAAAGGTCCCATCGGCTCGTTCGGGAAACCTGTGCCGGGAGTGATGGAGTTCAAGGTTATTGACGACGACGATAACGAGGTTCCTCCAGGACAGACGGGCGAACTGATCTCGCGCATGATTCGAGGAGAGACCAAAGTGGACTATCTGGGGCTGCCCGATGCCTCGGAAGAAAAGACCAAGGGCGGTTGGCTTCGTTCGGGTGACATGGTCCACAAGGACGAGAAAGGGTGGTATTTCTTCCACTACCGCAAGGGTACCGAACTGCGCAGGGCCGGCGATTTCATCCAACCCGACTACGTGGAGGCGGAGCTTGGAAAACACCCAGCGGTAAGCGAGGTCTGTGTGTATGGAATTCCGGCCGCATCGGGGGCTCCCGGAGAGAGCGATCTGGTGGCCGCCCTGGCGCCGTTCGACCGCGGGTCGATCGATCCCGGTTCCGTCTATGAACTGTGCAAGAAGAGGTTGGAATCCAACTACATCCCGTCCTATCTGCAAATAGTGGCTGAGATTCCCAAGAGCATCTCTGAAAAGGCTTTGGACAGGGTTCTCAGGAGCGAGTTCTCGCCCGACAATGACAACGTACACTCATATGAGGACAACAGGTGATTGCGCCTGGGAGGTGACTGAATGGCTTATCTGGATCTGAACATTGAACTCACTGACGAGCAGAACGCTTTGAAAGAGCAGACCCACAAGTTCGCCGCGGAGGTGCTCAGACCGGCGAGCATGGAACTGGACAAGATCGCTGATCCCGAAGAGGTGATCAAGAGCCCTATCCTCTGGGATACAATGAAGAAGGCCTTTGAATTGGGGTACCACAATGTGCTGATGTCCGATGCATCCGGCGGTCTTGGGTTGGATCCTTTGGAAGTCCACCTGGTCTTGGAAGAAATCGGCTGGGGCAGTGCGGATTTCGCCATAGCCATCGGTACATCTTGTTTTCCGGCGTTCTTTGCCTCCATGGTGCCCAATGACTTCCTGGAAGAGACAATCATCTATCCGTTCTGCGAAAACCGGGAGGCCACGTTCATAGGATGCTGGGCCATAACCGAGCCGAACCATGGCACGGATCAACTATGCCCCGGAACCGAGGTGTTTCGCGACCCGAAGATCAAAGGCCAGCTCAAGGCCCGTCTTGACGGAGACGAGTGGGTACTCAATGGGCAGAAGTCGGCATGGGTATCCAACGCACCGATCGCCACCCATGCACTGGCCTATTTGAATATCGATCCCTCCATGGGATTGGCGGGCGGCGGCATTTGCATAATACCCTTGAATTCGCCGGGAGTCAGCAGGGGGCGCGCATTGAACAAGATCGGTCAAAGGGCTCTTTCCCAGGGGGAGATCTATTTCGACGACGTGCGGGTTCCACGAGACTACATGCTGGTGGATCAGGAGAGCTACGAGGCTATGCTGGACCTGACTCTTTCCACTGCCAACGCCGCAATGGGAGCGATATTCACCGGTACGGCCCGAGCAGCATACGAAGAGACCTTGGCCTATTCCAAGGACAGGGTCCAGGGAGGAAAGCCGCTGTTCGAACATCAGATCATAAAGCACAAGCTGTTCAATATGTTCATGAAGGTAGAAGCCGCCAGAGCCTTGTCGCGTGCGGCCATGGTCTACAACTACAACAACACTCCTCCCGCGATTGAGTACTCTATCGCTTCAAAGGTATTTTGCACGAATACTGCTTTTGAGGTCGCGAATGAAGCCGTCCAAATCTTTGGCGGCTATGGCCTGAGCAAGGAGTACGCTATCGAGAAAATCTTTCGAGACGCCAGGGCGGCGCTCATAGAGGACGGGGCCAATGATAGCCTTATGATAACCGGCGCTCATTCTCTTTGAGGCCTTTACCGGCTTGTAAAGCTATAGTGATGCGCATTGATATTGGGTGTTGAGATCACCCTCCCCCTGCCCCTCCCGTCAAGGGAGGGGAGAGGGTTAGGGTTAGGGTGAGGGGGGGAGCAGCCGTAGAACCCAGTTTCAACGAGCAGCACTATAGTTGGCTTCCATTCATCGACTCTCTGACAACCAGGAGGTTCCCATGCGGGATGTACACGTGATCGGAGTGGGTATGATCCGCTTCGGCAAATATGCTGACCAAACAGTGCAGAGCATGGCTGAAAAAGCTGTGAGCCTCGTCCTGGAAGACGCCCTTCTGGACAAGAAGGACCTCCAGGCCGCCTTCTTCTCGAACACATTCTGGGGAATGTTCGGTAACCAGCATTCGATCCGCGGACAGGTGGCGCTCAGAGGAATGGGAATCGAGAAGATCCCCGTCACCAACGTTGAGAATGCATGTGCCGGTGCTTCAACAGCTTTGCACCTGGCGTACATGGGCATCAGAGCGGATATGTTCGACTGTGCCCTGGCCATAGGATCGGAGAAGATCTCCTGCCCGGACAAAATGCGCTCCATGCAGGCCTATGCTTCCTGCATGGACATGGACAACTTCCAGGAGCACATCGCCATGATCATGGAAGTGGGAAAAAGCTTCAACGTTGAAATACCCGAGGATGAATCAGCTCCCGGGCAAGGAAGGAGCATCTTCATGGACGCCTATGCCATGGGCGCCCGTTGGCACATGGACAGATTCGGCTCCACACAGAGGCAACTTGCGGTGATTGCCTCCAAGAATCACACTCACGGATCGCTAAATCCCCTTTCTCAGTATCAAAATCCCATGACGGTGGAGGAAGTGCTGGGAGACAAGCGTGTAGCCTTCCCTCTCACCCGGGCAATGTGCGCTCCCATAGGTGACGGCGCGGCGGCAGCCATAGTTTGTTCAGGGTCCTTTCTCAAGAAGCTCAATGCAGCGCGGCCTGTCAAGATCTTGGCGTCGGTTCTCGGACAGGGAAGCGACCGGGAATTGGACGGCGAGGACATAGGCGAGCGCCTGTCCAAAGAAGCCTATGTTGCGGCAGGCTTGGGGCCGAAGGACATAGATCTCGCGGAACTGCACGACGCTACCGCATTCGGTGAACTGCACCAGACTGAAGCAATGGGATTCTGTCCCGTGGGTGAAGGAGGTCTGTTCGCGGAATCCGGAGCAACGACGCTCGGCGGCAAGAAGCCCATCAATACCAGCGGCGGGCTCGAGTGCAGAGGCCACCCTATCGGAGCATCCGGGCTGGCGCAGATTTACGAGCTGGTCACTCAAATCCGAGGAGACGCGGGCAAACGTCAGGCAGAAAAGGCCAGGATCGCTCTTGCGGAGAACGGAGGCGGAAATATTGGTCTGGAGGAAGCCGCCATGGCTATACACATCCTGGAAAAGACCTGATATCGAGGTACATTGGGCCGTCACAACTCGGGCTCACCCCTAACCCATCAAACCTAGGTGGTTGTTGTCACAACCATTGGGGAAAACCATGTCCATTCTGTTTGCTCCGATACAAGTTGGAGGCCTTGAGATAAAGAACCACTTTGTCCACGCGGGGACCTATGAGTGCATGGCGGACGAGGAAGGCCGAGTCACGCAACAACTGCTGGGCCGGTACCGGAACCTGGCTCGTGGGGAAGTGGGGTTGATCATTCCCGGGTACATGTCCGTGCATCCGCTTGGACGGTGCACGCCTCACCAGACAGGAATCCATAGCGACGAGATGATTCCGGGTCTGACAAGCCTGGCGAAGACGATACACAATGAGGGCGGCAAGGTCTGTTTCCAACTGGCTCATGCGGGGAGGCAGACCACCAAGGAGTACATCGGCCAGATCCCTATGGCTCCGTCGAGCGTGGGTAGAGACCCGATGTACTTGGTTAAGCCCCGGGAAATGATCGAGGATGACATCCACGAGGTCATTAATGCCTACGGGAACAGCGCGAGGCGGGCTGTTGAGGCGGGAGCCGACGCAATTCACATTAGTGCAGGCGCGGGCTACCTGCCCAGTCAATTCCTTTCGCCATATCTCAACCAAAGGAAAGACCAATGGGGTGGATCGGATGAGAATCGGTTCCGTTTTGTCAAAGAGACTGTTTTGGCTGTAAGGAACGAATTACCTCAAGACATGCCCATTGTCATGAAGCTCAATGCGCACGATTTCACCCCTAAGGACGGGGTCACGCCGCCTCTTGCCCGGAAATACGCAGCCTGGCTGGCTGATCTGAAGATAGACGCGCTTGAGATCACTACCGGTACAACCGTCTTTTCAAACATGCACATGTGGCGAGGATTAGTCCCTGTCAACGAACTCGTCCGCCCATTACCTTTCTGGCAGAAGCCTGCCGCCTGGCTGGTGCTGAAAAGCTGGGAAGGTAAATACGACTTCGAGGAGGCCTGGAACTTGAAGTACGCGCGTCAGATCAAGCCCGTTCTGGGAGACACAAAATTGTTTCTCGTAGGTGGCATGAGGCGCCTGGAACACATGGAAAGGGTCATTGAAGACGGAGAGGCCGATGCCATATCCATGTGCCGTCCATTCATAAGGGAACCTTTCTTGGTCAAGAATTTCATGGAAGGTAAGACAGACCAGGCTGCTTGCACATCCTGCAACAAGTGCGTCGGCGCAATCGTCAACAACATGCCCCTTAGATGTTATGTGAAGGGACTTCCCAAGAAATAGACGCCGGCCTCGATCTGATCTGCTCAATCATGGAGCCGTGCTACGATTCTCGACCGTCGGCCTATTTCGAGACAGCCTCCATCTACGCGGCTGTACGAAGCCCCCCCCTTGCAGCTTTTACAATCATTACATCTGCCCTAATTCCCCCCTCGCAATTGAATGCTCTCCTCATATCTCCTCAACAGACTTGACAGCATCACCGTATGTGTAGCAGGCTTGCATTCGGCGCGACGCCGCGAACCACAGAATTCAGTAACCGAGGTGACACAACCCATGAGAATGTCCAAGCTGTTGATCCCCACCCTCAAGGAAGACCCTGCCGACGCTGAGGTGGTCAGCCATAAGCTAATGCTCAGGGCCGGTATGATCAGGAAATTGACTGCCGGGATATACTCATATCTGCCATTGGGGTATAGATCTTTGCGAAAGGTTGAACAGATCGTTCGTGAGGAAATGGACCGCGCCGGCGCGCAGGAGGTGTTCCTCCCCATGGTTCAACCTTCGGAGCTGTGGGAAGAATCGGGCCGATGGCATGTTTACGGCAGGGAATTGCTGCGTTTCAAGGACCGTCACGACCGGGATTGCTGTCTCGGCCCCACTCATGAGGAAGTGGTAACCGACCTGGTTCGCAGGGAGGTGCGTTCCTACCGGGACCTGCCCATCAACCTCTATCAGATTCAGACCAAGTTTCGAGACGAGATCCGCCCACGCTTCGGGCTCATGCGGGGACGTGAGTTCCTCATGAAGGACGCGTACTCCTTTGATTGCACGGAAGAGGACGCGGAAGTCGCGTATGGCCTTATGTGGGACGCGTACAAGAACATCTTTGCGCGTTGCGGGCTTGGTTTCAGGGCGGTGGAAGCCGACTCCGGCCCCATAGGTGGAAGCTTCTCTCACGAATTCATGGTCCTGGCCGACACCGGAGAGGACACCATCGTTTCATGCGACTCCTGCGATTACGCGGCAAATATGGAAAAAGCCGAGATCAGGACCGCGCCGGACGCGGAAACCGCAGGAGGTTCCGGATCATACAAGAAGGTGGAGACGCCCGGGATGAGCACAATCGAGCAGGTGTCGGAGTTCCTCAAGGTTCTGCCCGATAGTCTGATCAAGACTCTGATCCTCCGAATCGACGATGGACTTGTTGCGGTGCTCATTCGAGGGGACCATGATCTGAATGAGGTCAAGCTCAAGAACTTTCTCGACGCGGGGGATCTTGAAATGGCTGATGAACGCAGCATCGAGAAAGTGACCGGCGGGCCTCTGGGGTTTTCCGGTCCCGTGGGACTGGAAAAGGTCAAGATTCTGGCGGACAACGGGATTCGTTCAATGCCTTCCGCGGTGGTGGGCGCCAATGAAAGCGATGTTCACCTGGTTGACGTGAACCCACGGACCGATTTCCGTGTTGACCAGTACGGCGATTTCCGTGAGGCCCGGGAGGGAGATCCGTGCCCACTGTGCGACGGCGGGCTGCGTCTCAGCAAGGGGATCGAGGTGGGGCATGTCTTCAAGCTCGGGGTGAAATATTCCGAGGCCATGAACGCCCGATTTCTGGATGCTCAGGGTCAAGAGCAACCCATTGTTATGGGATGCTACGGCATCGGAGTGAGCAGGACCGTGGCCGCGGCCATAGAACAGAACAACGACGAGGACGGAATAATCTTTCCTCCGGCCATTTCCCCATTCACGGCCCTTGTGACGCCCGTGGGTAAGAAGAACCCTGACATAGACAAGGCAGCGGAAGAGATCTACCAGGACCTCTGGACCGCTGGGATTGATGCGCTTATCGACGATCGTGATGAACGTCCCGGTGTCAAATTCAAAGACGCTGACCTCATGGGCATACCCCTTCGAGTGACAGTTGGAAAACGGGCGCTGGACAAAGGAAAAGTGGAGATGAGGAACAGAAGGACAAAAGAGACCGAACTGGTGGACCTTCCCCATATCATTGAAGCCGTCAGTCAGGCCGTCGCGAGTTGGGATTCAGACGAGGAGGGCGCATAAGGCTCAGGCCGACGCTGCGCCGGTCAATCATCGACCATAATAGTATCCTTGATTCCCGTAATGCCCGTACCCGTAATTCCGGTACGAGTTTCCGTACCCTTGGCGGCCCCAGTGATTCTGTCCGTACCCGTACTGGTACGGATTGTAATGTCCATACGGATTATAGTAACTGGGCGGTGGAGCGGGCGTGGGTGCCCACGCGCGGGGATACATGGTCATGGGCGCGGACCACTTTATGGGGTCCTGAGCGCAGGCCGGGGCGGCCGAGAACAGAGCCGCTGCGAACAGTGCGGCCGCGATCAAGACCGGCATGAATATCCGTTTCGTCTTCATGAAGAATCTCCTCGGTTTGCAACCTAGGTTGTGGTCTATGATACAGGTTAACGCGTTTCAATTCAACAACAAACCTGAGTGGAATGTAATCATTCAGTTTCACGGGGCAGATATTTTCATCGATCATGTCATTGCCCCCGAATGACTGAATGGTTGCAGTGGAATTTTGTTGAATCATACAAAGTGATCGTGATAGACTGAGGGTTTAGTCCTTCATGAGGCTCATACTCAACACCCCTGATTTAGAGAAGAGTCGCCCCTATTTCGGCATATTAGGAGGATTGCTGAATGTTTGAGATATTGGAAATTGGACGGATCGGGCCCGGTGTGGACCGGGCTGTGATTCAGGCACCGGAAATCGCCCGGGCTCACAACCCCGGGCAGTTCATTATCCTGAGATGCCACGAAGACGGCGAGAGAATTCCCCTGACAGTGGCGGACGCGGACGCGGAAAAAGGCACCATCACCCTGGTCTGGCAGGAGGTCGGTGTTACCACCTACTACTTCGGAAGCATGCAGGCAGGTGACTGCTTGCAGGATCTGTGCGGTCCTCTGGGCACCCCGACTCACATTGAGAATTTCGGCACAGTGGTAGGAATCGGTGGAGGGATCGGTGTCGCTCCCCTCTATCCCATCACCAAGGGAATGAAGGCCGCAGGAAACCATGTCATATCCATCGTGGGCGCCAGGACCAAGGAACTGCTGAACATGACCGAAGAGATGGGCAACGTCAGCCATGAACTGCTCATTGCCACAGATGACGGCTCGTACGGAATTCACGGCTTTGTGACTCAGGTCCTTCAAGATCTTATCGACAAGGGCACGAAGATTGACCTGTGCGTAGCCATAGGACCTGTCCCCATGATGAAGGCCGTGTGCAACGTGACGCGAGAGGCCGACCTGCCCACAGTGGTCAGTCTCAATCCCATCATGGTTGACGGCACAGGGATGTGCGGAGCCTGTCGAGTGGAAGTGGGCGGAAAGACCATGTTCGGATGCGTGGACGGCCCTGAATTCGACGGTCTCAAGGTCGATTTCGATCTACTCACCAAGAGGCTCGCCATGTACAAGGGCCCCGAGCTTGTCGCGCTTAACAAATTCAAAGAGACCTCACGAGGGTGTCAATGCCAGATTCCGGAGGCCACGGCATGAGCGAACAGGAAAAACCAAAGAAGCCAAAGAAACCTAGGATTCCCCGGCAGAAGATGCCGGAGCAGGACGCGCTGGAGCGCGCTGGGAACTTTAGCGAAGTCGCGCTGGGATATTCCGATGACATCGCCAAAGTCGAAGCCGAACGCTGCCTACAGTGCAAGAAGCCCTATTGCATGAAGGGTTGTCCGGTTGAAGTGGAGATCCCCAGTTTCGTCGAAGCGGTCAAGGCGGGTGATTTCATGGAAGCGGCCCGCATAATCAAGACCACCAACAGCCTACCGCGTATCGCGGGACGAGTCTGTCCCCAGGAGTCTCAGTGCGAACTCACCTGCGTTCTGTTCAAGAAGGGCAAGGGCGAGGCATGTGCAATCGGGCGCCTGGAAAGATTCGTCGCGGACTATGCCGCGACCCATGGCGAAGGCAAGCCAGTGGACCTTCCCAAGCCCACCGGGCTAAAGGTGGCGGTGGTCGGTTCCGGACCCGCGGGTCTCACTCTGGCAGGCCAACTGATCACAAAGGGCGTGGCCGTGACGGTCTTTGAAGCGCTCCACGAACTGGGAGGCGTGCTGGTCTACGGTATCCCGGAATTCCGGCTGCCCAAGGCCATTGTCAGGGCGGAAGTGGATGAACTCGCAAAATTGGGCGTTCAGTTCAAGACCAATTGGGTTATCGGCCGAATCGAGACCGTAGACGATCTGCTGGAAAAGAGGAAATACGATGCGGTGTTCATCGGGACGGGCGCGGGGGCCCCTACGTTCCTGCGCATCCCGGGCGAAAACCTAAACGGTGTGTACTCTGCCAATGAGTTCCTCACCCGCAACAATCTTATGAAGGCCTACCTATTCCCGCAGGCCGACACTCCCATAGCCAGGGGACGAAAGGTCGTGGTATTCGGCGGAGGAAACGTTGCAATGGACTCGGCCCGAACAGCACTCAGGCTCGGTGCGGAAGAGGTTACCATAGTTTATCGCCGATCCATGGAAGAGCTTCCGGCCAGGGCGGAAGAGGTGCATCACGCGGAGGAAGAGGGAGTAATCTTCAAGCTGCTTGCGTCTCCTCTTGAGATCATGGGCAATGAAGCCGGTTGGGCCGTAGGAGTCAAATGCCGGCAGATGAAGCTGGGCGAACCCGATGATTCGGGAAGGCGCCGTCCCGTTCCTGTTGAGGGCGAGACCTTTGAGGTGGAGTGCGACACCGCGATCGTGGCCATAGGCAACGCGGCCAATCCCCTGGTTCCCAGCACCACAAAGGCGTTGGAGATAAATAAGTGGGGGAACATCGTGGCTGACCTGGAAACCGGAAAGACCAGCAAAGATCGCGTCTGGGCCGGCGGAGATATCGTCACAGGCGCGGCCACCGTGATTCTCGCAATGGGCGCGGGCCGCAAATCAGGATTGTCGATGATCGACACATTCGGACTCGGCTGATCTTAGCGCTTCCATTCCGGCCTCCGGCCCACTTACGCGTCGGAGGCCGCTTTCATTAGAGTGAACGCGAGCATTTCGTCGTCATCGAGGTCGGTCCTGGTCCTGCCTGCCGCAAAAGAAACTGCCTTCTGTCCTGCTTCTATAGTGATGCGCATTGATATTGGGTGTTAAGATCACCCTCCCCTACCCCTCCCGTCAAGGGAGGGGAGAGGTCTATGTCGCTCTCCGGTCCGAAGTCCTCCCGCAGATATGAGCCAAATATGGCCGGCTTCTTGATGTGATGCCGTCTGCAGAAGACTTCGATGAGTTCGTTCGGGATGTCCGGTCGTTCTCTATTCATGGAAACTGTTCCGTCGTTTCTGGTCGGGCGATGACCTGCGAGTTCAAAAGTCGAACAGCATGCTCTGTCCGTCCTGTTTCTTTCTTTGTTTGTTCCCGGTTCCTTGGTTTTCTTGACGTTCTTTTCGTGCAGCCCCTGGGCCACATCCTCCTTGTGTCGCTCACGGTTCAAGGTCAGGAGCCGGTCAAGCACTTCCCGCGCAAGCCATGATCCAGGCGCAAGTCATGGAAACGGTTGATTGATGTTCGCCCCACAAGGTGGGGTACACACCGCATTCCTACAGAAAATAACGTAAGGCATTATACGCATATTTCAAGACGGGAGCTAACATCTCGGATGGCCGCTATACGTCTTAAATGATCACCGCGCGATCCGTATATCGCACCTCCCGGTTTAGAAGTCCGACTCCGGACCTGAATTCGATTCCAATCGCTCCAACATGCAGTAATACCAATGCGCAATCAAGAGAGTGAGATCGGGTTCTTGGGTGCCACTGCCGGCTTGCCCAGCAGTGGTCTTTATCACTTGTTTGAACGCGCATTGGTCTAACAGGCTCGCGCGACTTTACAGCCTTGGGAGGCTGGTAAAGACCACCTAGATTCTCCGCTACATCAACGATCCGGCTCTCAGGAGGCAAGTGCAGCTCCAACTGAACCGCGGGGTGGCCCGTCATCAACCGGCAAAGCGCGGCTTCTTCCCAAATCAAGGAGAGTTCCGCTCAGGGAACTATTTTGAGATCATGAACAGAGCAAGCTGTCTCATTTGAGCGTCTGCTTTCTGCAACCGATAGCCAATAGGGCCATTCCGGGTTGCTCTCTTCAAAACGGTATCACCGTCCTTTCCAGGCCGGCGGTCGCTTTTCGAGGAATGCTCTGATTCCTTCTTCAGCATCCTGGGTGGTGCAGAGCCGAGCAAAGGCTTCGTTCATGTAGTCGAATGCCTTGTGGTACTCCAGATCCTCGCACGCGTAGAACGCTTTCTTGCTGATCTGAACGGCCACCGGGCTCCTCTCGGCCAGTTGAGCGGCCCACCGACGTGTTTCGGTCTCCAGTACGGCCACAGGCACGACTTTGTTCACCATGCCCATTGCCAATGCTTGCTCGGCGCCGACCAGGTCCCCGAACAGCAGCAGTTCAAGAGCGCGCTTGCGGCCCACTATTCGCCGGACTGGTATCACAGGGCCCAGGCAAGAAAGCCCCACATTGATTGCGGTCAGACCCATTCGAGCATTGTCCGCTGCAACACACAAGTCCGCAGCGGCCACCAGGCCGGCCCCGTTGGCCGCTGCCACCCCGTTGGCCTCAACAATAACCGGCTTGCTCATCCCGCTCATGGTCACAAGCGGCCGCTCCATACACTCCACCCAGGCCTGGTACTCCATAGGAGTCTTGCCGAAGAACTCCTTCACATCTATGCCGGCGCAGAAGGCTTTGCCCGCGCCGGCGAGGATCACCACCCTGACATGAGAGTCGGCCTCCAGGTCGCGAAGCGCACGATCCAGCGACCTTGCCATGCGCGTGTTGAACGCGTTGAGATGTTCGGGCCGATTCAGACTGACTTTAGCCACATAGTCGTCGCCGATTTCCGTCAAGAGATGTTCATACTCCATTTTCACCCAACCTTCCTTTGATGCCGATTCGTCGGCGGACTGCCGGCCTGATGATATTCGCCTGGCTGTCGTCCTCTCGAACTCCATAGAGCCCGATCCACACCATACGGGGATCTATGGTGTTTGGATGGGAATCCCTATGGCCCACAAACTCTCCAACACTGTCCCTCGCCCCTGTTGTCTCCTTCGGCCATCAGTAGCAATAACCATTTGTGTGTTCTAATGCGAATGGGGCCTTATGCGGCTGAATCAACGGCCTGGGTCTGGTTTGGAATAGCCGCCATTCCAGCGCGGATGTTCATTCTCGTACCATAGACGTCTTACATTTGGGACAGTTCAACTCGAAACAGGGCTTTCCCGCCCGATGGGGTACTCTCTCGCCACAGTTCGGGCAAACGCAGGCCCCTCCTCCTCGGCCTTGGCCGCGACCAGCGCCACGACCCGGGCCTTGGCCTCTTCCCATTCCCCCGCCTGTTTCCCGTCCTTTTCCCTGTGGTCCGGTTCCATCACCTCTGGGCATTTCACGTTCCTCCTGGTCTCAATGGTTACCTAGCCGGTTTACCTGCTCCATCAGCTTGGATTTGAACCGCTCAAGAGAAATCGTATGGGCCCGGATCGGAATTCCCATCCAATCAGAGTATTCCAGAAGTTCTTCAGGGTGCTCTTCCATATATCGGTCTAAATAGCCTACACCGTCCAGGACGATTGCGCCCCCTGTATGTCGCGGGAAATTCTCATTCGCAATGGCCTTGTCCCAACCAGAAAAAACCTGATGTCTGAATTTGATCCATCCCGGCGTCATCCACCAGATCTTCTCTCCCTTGGCGATTTCTTCTCGTTCTGCCTCACTCGCCATCATGTCCATGCAATGCGAGGCGTCGACTCTTGCTACAGTCGGTCCCTGTTCATTGATAATTTTCTCCATGGTGCGAGTGGGGTCGTTCACGTTCACGTAACAAAACTTGCCGCCGTATACCACGATAACCTTATCCGCGGCGGTTTTGGCTTTCTCTATTTGCTGAACAAGCCGGCGCTCCAATTCCTGGCAGTCCTGGTGGAGTCCGGGTGCTGTGTAGAGTATCTGACTTGCATCCAGAAAGCCGGTCTCTCTGAGATGGTTCAGTTCCAGTCTCAACGTGCCACAGGAGACAATTGCCACGTCCGAAAATGATGTTTCACCCATACCTTGATCCTCTCTCTCAGCGTCGGACTATTTCGCCACGCACGCAAATGCGTCTTCCCTCGGTCCGTGCCTGCGCCCAAAGAGGCAGGGCGCCAAGCGCCACGACATCCTCGACCCAGAAAGTGCGACACGATTCAGCGATCTATCAAGTACTCCCTCACGGCCGCTGTGACGAATTCCGAGAATGGAACATCGCCTCTCTTGGAGTCGATCTCATCAATCAAACTCACCGGCATTGTGACGGCCTTGACTCGTAGCACTTGTTCTTCCTTTCCGGGAAATCTTACGGGAGAGCTTTCCCCTTCGGCGTCCCGCACTCGGTCACGCACTTCAAGGGGACATTCGGGCGCTTCCACAAGGCTTTTCAGAAGCACCTCAAATTCCGCATCCGAGAAGGAGAGGGGGCTCAGGCCAACTATCCATCGTTCGTCAAAAGCTCCGCCTGCTGTCTCGTCCCGCTTTACCCAAGCGACCTTTGCGTGACAGGTCATTCGTTTGGTTCGGTTTTCCAGCAGTAGCCTCACTTTCACATTTCTTCCTTGCTCCAATTCCACAAAAGAACGGGCCTCAATGCCGTACTCGTCGGCAAGCATCGAATTGATGATGGGAGGAGTGGCAGCGTAACGGCAGTACACTGGACCGGTGACATACTTGTATCTCATGGTCAAACCCCTTTCTTTGGTCAACCCGGTGGAAGGATCCGCTCTAAATTTGGGTCCTCAAAGTTCGGTCCATCCGACAATGAACAGAGGAATGAGCGTACCATCTCAACGGCTCTTGAACGTGTCATGTGACGTTCTATGGCAGGAATGACCGTTCAGGGGGAGCTATGGTGATGCGCATTGGTATTCGGCGCTAAGGATCACCCTCCCCGTGGCGGCCCCTGCTCACGTTTGCAGCCTTGCCGGGACTGCAAACCGTTATCGGTGCATTTGGACCAGCCTTTCCCCGAGTGCAGCGGCCAAACTCCTGTAGAATTTTCGTCCGCTCCGCTCATGTGCGTCGAATACCTTTTCCAGGTCAGTTTTGTCTATCTTCAGCACTCTCGTTGGAGCCAGGCATTCAGCCGAAGCAGCGTAGGATTCGCGTCCTACAGCACTGGACCAACCAAAGACCTCCCCCAGCCTTTCTACTATATAGGTGGTCTTCGCTTCATCTCCGGCTCCCAGTCTTACTCTTCCTTCCACCAGGAGGTACAGGTGATTTGCCGAATCACCTTGCGAGAAGATCACGGTACCCTCGTCGCAACTCTCTTCCACTGCGACTTCGGAAATTTCGTTTACAGCCTCCTGCCTGAGGTCCTTAAAAACATCACTTTTCGGTAGAAACATGACTTCCTCCTTTCTCGGAAAAGCGTTCTCGGAACATGGACCTGTAATCCAAACGTAACCGTTCACCGTGAACCGTACAAGCTCCCGGAATTACGTATGGGGGAGGTTTGGAGGGGGAGATGAGTCGCCCCCTCCATTCTCACCGGGCGCAGAACCGCTTCAAGCCCGGTGAACGATTACATCCAAACATCAAGTAAACGTCTGGACCGTGAACATCTCCGTCCAACACTCCGACCTGTTTCCCCGCTGTAGCCAGGAATGGGGCGGGGTTCACAGCGACGGCATATTGGCCTACTCCACGTTTTTCGCCTATTACAGCGATCCGATTCGGCTGCATTGCTCCTCATGACCGCGCCTGCGTCCCGGGGGTTCGCAGAAGCCCGGCGAACCGCAGGATTAGGCGGCAGGCTCCTGGTGAATGCGCTTCGGCAGCGTGAAGCTGAATGTCGTTCCTTTTTCGGGTTCAGACTTGACCCAGACCCGCCCATGGTGACTCTCGACAATCTGCTTCACAAGGTAGAGTCCCAATCCCCTCCCTGTTCCCTGCTCAGTCCCCGGAGCTCGAAAGTATTTGTCGAAAACCTTCTCCTGATATTCCGGGGGGATTCCATCTCCGTTACCTGAGACGTGGATATCAACGGAGTCTCCGTTTCCAACGATAGTTGCCACAATGGCTTGATCTGTTTGATCCCCCATGTGGCGGAACGCGTTGGCAAACAAGTCGTCAAAGACCTGCTTGATGCGGTTTCTGTTCCCAACTGCCTGCGGAAGCGAACCCGTCATATTCTTTCTCGGTTTCACGTTCCTTTCTCCTGCCGGACCCTCATACTGTCCCATGACTTCGCTTAGAATCTTATCCAGACTTATTGGAACCTGCTTTTCTTCCCTTCTTGTGTTACATGAACCCATCAGGCCCATTTGATCCTCCGGAAAGGCCTATGTAGATAACCGCGAAGCCATCTGTCCGCCTGGAGCCTTAGAGAACTACTACTGACGGCTCATCGTTATGGAAATCTCCGTTGCTGCTGGAGGCGCCCAATCCTGTTGCCACCGTGGGCCCAACCATTCAAGGCCGCTCCTTGCCCCTCCCTGCTACAGAACCTTTTGAGGAAAGGAGGGCTACAACTTCCTTATGTCCTCTCTTGGCTGCCAAATCCCAGGCGGTTAGTCCGAATTCGTCCTGAGCGTTGACATTCGCTCCAGCTTTCACGAGCAGTTCCGCTCCGCTCAAGATCCCATTGATTGCCGCCATCATCAAGGCAGTCCTCCCGCTCCTGTCCTTGGCATTGACCTCGGCGCCGGCTTCCAGAATCAGCTCAATGGGCTGAGGATCCGGCGACAGGCACGAGTACATTAACGCACCACGATCACTGGTCTTCTCAGTGAGTCTGACGTCCGCTCCGTTTTCCACGAGAAACCTGACAACATCTACTCGGTCCCAATGGGCTGCCATCATCAGCGGGGTCACGCCCTTCATGTTCGCGAAGTTAATGTCGGCTCCATGTGAAATGAGTTCACGTACTCCTTGCAGATTTCCCGCCATGGCCCCTTCTATGAGCCGATTCCCCAACTCCTGGAGTGTCTGGTTGTCTCTTTCTTGAAGCACATCTCCTCCCACAGAATAGGCCCGGGCTTGTTTCACTCCTGTGTACTTGGATTACTGTTCAAGCGATCTCCCTGCACTTCCGATTCAGGGTCCGCCCGGCAGTCATTCAGGTGTCATCCTTGCGCTGACCGGAAACCGCAGGATGCAGGGATGAACCTCCACATGGCCCTTTCTGAGTGATGTCCGACAACGGATCCTTGCATAACAACATCCAAGTTTCATGCCAAGGAGTGTCGTTGTCTCAGGAAACGTAAAAGAAGCCGGTGAATCCGCGACGTCAGCGATTGTGGAAGGGTGTGCTGGAGAGCCCAAGGGATTGCGCTATCAGGCATGGGCCGGCACGCGAAAAAGACGGAAAGTCACTTCAAGCATAGATAATGAGTGATTGCACGTGTTTCTTCTGTCATACTATAAGAATTTTGCCCTGTTGCTATGTCTTTTTATAAGACTTGATCCTAAACCTCTTGATATACCTGTAGAACGCGTCGCGAGAAACACCGAGGCTTTGCGCGGCTTCCGTTTTCTTGCCGTTACAATCCAGGAGAGCTTGTTCGCACAGATACCTCGTGGCCTCCTCGTGCACGGATCGGAGCGTCTTGCCGCGAACGTAGTGGATTGGATGCGACCATTCCTTGTGATCCGTGCTGCCATCGGGCTTCTCGCTCTTGGGCAGGGCCACGCGGAACCTTCCTCCCGGCCAGAGCATTAATGAACGCTCAATGACATTTCTCAGTTCTCTGACGTTTCCCGGCCAGTGGTACTGTGAAAGGACACGCAGGTGTTCCCCATCGATTATGGGCAGCTTGGTGAATTGCATGTCCAGGGCCAATTGTGAGAGAATCCCTTCGACGAGACCAGGGACATCCTCTTTCCGGTCTCTCAACGGTGGAACATCGATAGGAAAAATATTCAGGCGATAGAAGAGAGGTTTGAGAAAGCGTCCTTCAGCAACCTCACTGTCCAGATCCCGGTGGGTGGCCGCAATCAGCCTTGCATCAACGTAAACTGACTTCTCACCGCCCACTCGCAAGAACGAATTCGTGTCCAGAAAGGCCAGGAGTTTGGATTGCAAAGACAGGTCAAGCTCACCGACTTCATTGAGCAAAATCGTTCCACCCTCAGCCATCTCAAGTTGGCCTTTTTTTCGAACCGAGGCTCCGGTAAAGGCTCCGCGTTCATGGCCGAACAGTTCCGATTCTGCCAATTCCCTTGGTAGGGCCGCGCAGTTTATTGAAAAGAATGGTCCGCTGGCGCGTGGGGAATGATCGTGAATCCAACGTGCCAAATGATCTTTTCCACTTCCGCTTTCTCCCTGGAGTATGACTACTCCGTCGGAACGGGCGGCATGGAGCGCCATTTTCAAGGTGTCCTGCATGGTTTTCGATGGGTAGTCATCAATTGTGGTTCGGGACCTCGCAATGGGCACTTTCCTCTCCGTCTCATAGCGAGAAATGCCGCAAACGCCTATGATTTCTCCCCTATTGTCTTTGAGCGGCACCCAGACATCGCGGAAGAGAATGAGTGAACCTCTGATAGGCCGCAATTGCTCATATTCAACCGTGTCTCCCGCAAGAGATCGAGAACTCCGTTCCGCGATTTGTTTTCCGATTTCGGCGCCGTAAATATCCTCGGCTCGCCGCCCGATAAACTCAGATGCCGAAACATCGAAGAGATCTGTCACAGCCGGATTGACGTTGGAGTATCTGAGATCGGTATCCATCACGAATATGCATGCCCCGGTCTGCTCAAACAACGCTCGAAAACGTTCCTCGCTTGAACGTAGAGCCTCTTCCGCGCGCTTCAGTTTGGTAATATCAGTAACATGGTCGGCCACCAGTCTTACGTTCCCCGATTCATCAGGAATGGGGAAGAGATTGATTTGCCTGGTCCTTCCGTCCACAGGATTCGTGAATTGGAAGGATTTAGGCTTACCGGCTTCGAAGACTTCGAGTGTAGGACACTGTTCACACGGAATCGCGCGGTTCATATATGCCTCATAGCAGTGGACGCCTATTTTCCGCTTCTCCTCCGGCGCAGAATGGACTCCTTTCCAGTTGCTTAGAACCACTCGCAGATCTCTATCATGCACTGAAACAAGATCAGGAGCAGCTTCAAACAGGGCGTTCAGCAGAGTGGGAGAGTCCAGCAGGTCTTGTTCCCTTTGCCTGAGGCTCGTGACATCGGTCATGACCGTTAGGCATCTGCTAGACGCGTCCTCAGAACCCTTCACAGCCACGCTGTCCAGTCGAACCTGGACTTGAGTTCCGTCCCCTCTTGCCAATTTGACCTCGCAACTCTGTTTGGACTCCGTTTGAAAAATGTGGGCCAGATGGGAACGATAGGTGTCCTTATTGTCCGCATGAACGAAACCGGAAAACGGTGTTTGAATGAGCAGTCTTCTCTCCAGCCCCAATAAGGCGGCGCCGGTAAAGTTGGCCTCCTGAATCAGGCCCTTGGCACTCAAAGTGACATGGCCTACCGGAGCGAAGTCATACATCTCCGTGTATCGCTCTTTTGAATCTTGCAAATCATTTTGAGCCAACTCCAACTCTGCTACCCGCTTGCGAAGCCCCTCTACTTTTCGTACGAGTTGTTCGTTCGTTCCGGCTTCGTCTTTCATGGGCCTCTCCTCACTGATAATGCCAATCCTGCCGGGAAATCCGCGGACGAAGGTAATACCTGAACATCGTGACGTTTTTGATTCTATCCAAACCAACGGTTTGAGTCAAAGAACATTGAGGAGCCAATCCAATCAGGTCTTCACCGGCACGCCGCCCCGCTCGGTACCCGGGGAGATGCCCCTGATGAAAGAATGACCGGCAAGATGCCGGTCCTACTCCGGATCAATCACCGGGGGCACGGTGTTAAGTGTGGGCAATGGCCGGCTTACAAAAGAGGGGAGAGCCGCTGATCTGATGCCCTTTGAAGTAACTCAGAAGAATCGCGAACTCGGTGTCACTTCCCCCGCACCCTGTCCAGTGAGCTGCGGACGATGCCGAGATTGTGCGGATCATTCAGGCGGACATAGATAGCCTCCGCCTGTTCATATAGGGATATTGCCCGGGTGATGTCGTCCTGCTCCTCTGCAATTCTCCCCAACTGGTGGAGTGTGCCTGCCTGCCCGTGCTCGTTGCCGATGCGCTCTTCAATGGCGAGGCTCTGTCGATACCACCGCTCTGCCTCAGCAAAATCCCGACGCTCCTGTGCAATTCTCCCCAACTGGTGGAGGGTGATGGCCTGCCCGTGCTCGTTGCCGATGCGCTCCTTGATGGCGAGGCTCTGTCGATACCATTGCTCTGCCTCAGCAAAATCCCGACGCTCCTCTGCAATTCTCCCCAACTGGTGGAGGGAAATGGCCTGCCCGTGCTCGTTGCCAATGCGTTCTTCAATGGCGAGGCTCTGTCGATACCACCGCTCTGCCTCAGCAAAATCCCGACGCTCCTGTGCAATTCTCCCCAACTGGTGGAGGGTGATGGCCTGCCCGTGCTCGTTGCCAATGCGCTCTTTGATGGCTAGGCTCTGTCGATACCAGCCCTCAGCCCCATCAAAGTCCCGACGCTCCTCTGCAATTATCCCCAACTGGTGGAGTGTGGCGGCCTGCCCGTGCTCGTTGCCGATGCGCTCTTCAATGCCGAGGCTCTGACGATACCAGCGCTCTGCCTCAGCAAACTCCCGACGCTCCTCTGCAATTCTCCCCAACTGGTGGAGAGCGGTCGCGACATTGCGGTCATCGCCGGCGCCCTCGTAGTGATCTTTGAGGCGTAGGAGTATGGCCTCCGCGCCTACAAAGTCACGCCTGTATTGCACCGCCCGGGAGCGATGTCCCAGCAAAGCGCGGAAAAGGCCCTCTCCTCCTTGTACCGTGTTGCCGTCCGGGTCTGTGACATCTTGCTCCATATTGGTTATGAGGCGTTCCCACTCCACCCAACGACCTTGCATTGTAAGCAGTCGCATCATCCCATAGAGAATGCCGTGCATGTCATTCCAACGCTCGCGCTTCCTGGCAAACCCAAGAGCGTGTGTCAAATTGTCCTCTTCCGCGGCCAGTAATGACATGGCCGACTCGGCGCTTCGATCGAACATCTGATGCAGATACGCCCCGTATTGACTGTACGCTTTAGCATAGGCACGCTCAAACCATTCGTCCTGGCCTGGAAACGCCTGCTCCAGAAGATCGTGAAAGAACCAGGGCAACGCAGGGTGCACAGTGTAGAGACCTTTGCCGATCTGCCGCAACAGACCGACTTCCGCGGCTGAATCCAACAGCCTTATCCAATCATCCTTTCCTAAGCCCTGGAGTAGGTCCGGAGCGCCCTCCACCTTGCTGCACATGTACGCCAGTAAGTCCGCGTCTACAAGACCCTGGAATAAGGCCAGTATCCCGAGACGCCTCCGCAGCGTCTCATCGAGTGCATCGAGTCGGTACGTAAGGGAAGCCGTGAGAGAGCGCTCCCGCCCTTGCCAGGGGTCGTCCCTGGTGAAGGTTGCCTCACCTGTGCGCAGTTTGTTGAGTAGGTCTTCCGCTGATGTTCGCTTGAGCTCCGGGATTATGACCTGAATCGCGAGAGGATTACCCCGCAGGTATTGCAGCAGATCATTGTAGTCGTCAAGAGATCTGATCTGCTCAACATTGAGCCCTGCCCGCCGTAGTACTCGCAGGGCCAGGTCCTGGGCCTCGATCAGCTTCAGGCCGGAAAGCTCTACTCGGCGATAGATGTTTCCAAGCCACCCCTCATCGCGGCGGCTCGTGATCAAGACCTTGGTGCGGCCATTGCTCAGATCCCGCAGGAATTTACGCAACTCTTCTTGCTCCTCAGGAGTCCAGGCTGATTCCGTTCCTTCCGGAAAGCCATGCACAGGCTCGAAGTTGTCCCAGATCATCAGACACGGGACCTGTTTGAGAATGTCCAGGGCAAGCCCGCGTCGCTGTACAGCGTCCAGCAAATGCCATTCCGTTCCCATCTGCCGCTTAATGTCCACGTTGAACAGCTGGCCCACGCGGTCGCACACCTGCGCAAGGGGCAGATAGTTTTCAAACTTGAAGAAAAAGATCGGACCGTCGAGCCCGCCCGTCTCAGCAAGCCACCGAGCAAATCCCATTGCCATCTCTGTCTTGCCCACACCGGCCATCCCCTGCATGAGGACCGTAGTCTCTGTCTGAAATGAACGCTCCAGTTCCAGGGTCACGTTGTCGCGTCCCACAAAGCCGTATGCAGGAGCGTCCGGGCAGTCGATCTCCGCGCCGGCTCTCACCTGCCGGTCCTCCAGCACTGATGTATCGAGGCGCAGTTCATCCCGAGGCTCCAACACCTGGATAGGCGCGGCCTCAAACAGGACCGGGACCATCCAATCCTTGAGTTCAATATCTCCGATGGGGGATACACGCTGAGGATGGGAACGAAGCTCCTCACGGCCATTGGAGACCGCGCGTGCAAGCTGCTCACCATTTGCCAGGCCCTGGTACAACCGGGCCATGAACCTGACCGCGGTCTGCACGTACACCGAATAGGTCATGGCTACCACCCCACCCGCGCCCGCCTTGAGGATCTGATTACCCACTGAGAGATAGAGGCTCTCAGGTCGGGTCATACCTGATTGGCAGGCATCGAGAAGGACAATGGGCACGCGCTTTCCCGCAATCAATCCACCCAGTTCTTCGCCGGTGATTTCCCGCCGCGGTTTGTCGTCCTCTCCTTCAAAGAGGAGGAGGCCCTGTTCGCTCGCTGTACCACACCCCTGAGGAAAGGCCCCATGCCCATCAAAATGGAGCGCGTGGTAGAAGTCCGGCTTGTCACTGAGCACTCGGGAGAGCTGCTCAAACGTGGGGGGCCGCAACACATCCAAGTGGATACGCTCCTTATGCTCGCGAAACAACTCCACCAGGGGCCGGGCCAAGGATTGAAAGGGGATATCCCCGTCAGGCCCACCCGGTCGGCAGATGACCAGCAATATGTTGAACGCTTCCCGATCACTGGGAGTCGGCGTATCGAATATCAGATTCGGCTGACTCCGCACGAAAGAATGCGCAAGCCGTGCCAGATCCCCGAATTCCGCTTTCACCGGGTCCCGTATGAGCTCCCACGGCAGTGATATCCCCACAGGATCGGCCGCGTGAATCACGATCCGGGTGTTCCCGAGATCGTCGGCAATATGCGCGTAGAGCGCGGCGGTTTCCCTATCATCGAAAACAGCCTCAAAGAGATCCTGTCCCAGTCGGATCATCAGTTCCTTAACTCGCTCTGCGCGGGTGAGGAACTCTCCCCAGGGATAGTGTAGAAACTCCTCCAGATACCATTGGATGTCCCCGCGGTCATTCGGTTCAACGCTGAACCGGAACTCTGCTTCACGCTCCTGGGGCTGCGCGTTTGGGTCTCGGCGATAATTCACCCGGACACGCGCGGCTTCATTGTCCGATCCAGGAATGTGCTGAATGGTAAGCTCTTTCATCTGATTTCCCCGTTGGAGTTTCCGTGTAAGTATGTGGCATTCATCTTACCCTAAACCGAACCCTTTGTCTTCCCCGGCGCGAGACGGATTCGGATTTCTAAGAGTAATCCGGGGGAACCTTTTCTCGGTAGCTGCTCCGCGCAGGGCGATATGGCCTCCCCGAGGTCCGGCGCCATTTGCTCGAAGCACGGATTCACCGTGCCGCCTCACCCAACCGCCGGAGCGCAGAGGAAGAACAAGAAGAGAGTCCGTCGTGAGCAATATTGCTTCGCAATTGAATGAGCAACCGGAGGAGATCCTCACTGTGTGACCTTCAGGTTGCCAAAACAGAAGCGAATTGCTATTGATAATCGGGGTAACTCCTGGAGGCAATGTACCTGTTGACTTCGGCAATCCCGTTGTTACATTAGTGTGAGAGTTCAGCAGGACAACGTTCTCATACCAATGCGCTTTCAAAGAGGAAACATATGGCTCAAGTCCGGATGGGAGAAATCCCCCCTGCCCCCCTTTGCTAAAGGGGGGTGGCTCGAGTCCCCCCCTTTGAAAAAGGGGGGTTAGGGGGGATTTTGAGACTCGGTCCCTCACCTGTACACTGTACTTCTTTGAACGCAACTTGGTATTATTTCTCCGGATCTTCGCTCCCTGGGGCCAGTCCGTTTGAAGCAGATATTCTGCGAAAGAAAGGACGAACCAGAATCTCCCCCGGTTCGCTCTTAATAAAATCTTAGATTGAGGCGCTCAATGGACATTCTTCTGATCATAAAGGCTGGATTCATGGGATTCGCCCTGTGTTTGGGTGTTCTCATACTGGTATTCTATCTTGTGGGCTTTGTTGTGAAGGTCACCGAGAAGAACTTTGTGCGGGTATTCATGTTGGCTGCGCTGGCCTCATTTGTGGCAATTGATCTGTTCCTGTATTACAAGATCGCGGTCGTCCAGGTTCCGGGCGGGCCCATGTTCCTCGCGGGCAGCGTGGGAGGTTGGTTAGGGGGCATAACCGCGGGTCTGACAAACATGAAGCGACTTCTGTTATCCCTGCGCAGGTAGGCCGTAATAGTTCACCGGGCTTGAAGCGGTTCTGCACCCGGTGAAAATGGAGGGCCCACTCGACGTGGTGTCAATAGGTTCTCCACGATATATCCGTTCTTCGACCACGTGGGCCCATCCCCCGATATCCCCGTGTCCCCGTGCAAAGCATAAGCCCAAACCTTTCTCGAAGCTCCCACTCCCGGGGGCGCTACGGACCATAAATGAAGCCCTACACCAACCGGCTCGCAAATTGGCCCTACGCCCAGTAGCTCCCCCTCCAAACCTCCCCCATACGTATTTTCAAGGAGTTGTACTTGTCACGGTGTACGCTTACGGTGGCCCGGTTCCGGGGTTCGAGAGCTTTACGACTCCTCGCGGGCTTCCGTCACTGAATCGACCAGCACTCCGAAGAAAGGGTCAAGGGTGTCTGCTTCGTGCGCGGGGTCGTACTTCCATCCCAGATGCTGAAGACAGGATCCGCACACCACGAATCGCCATCCGTATCCTGGAAACCAGGAATATTCCAGAAAAAGCTCATCATCTACCATGACGTTCCGACAGTCCCGGAATGTCCTGAAATTACAGCGCACTCCCGCGGGATTCACAAATGAGTGCCTATCGGAACCGTTCAGGGGGACGAGGGCCGCGGAATCGGATATCAATGCCCCGCAACGGGAGCAATAGAAATTCTTGTTATCATCGCCCTTGTCTTTGTCGGGCAGTTTGACGTGGGCTATCATAGGTCTATTCTAAAGGCCCCGGTTGAACGCTGCAAGGCCCTTTAGACTATGCGTACAATATTCTGGGGCCTGCCTCTACGGTAGGTATCGGAGGTCGGGTCTGCGTGGTACCCGACGCTAAGAGGGCGTAGCATGCTACGCGCCGTACGAGGACTTGCTCCTGACAGCTTCGACATCATTGAATGTGCTTGAAGATCCCTCTCGTCAGTGGAGGCTTGCTCAGTTGCTCAGATAGCCGTGTTGGACAAGGAGCTTTTTCACTTTTCGGCCCATGCCCTTGGGCACTCTCAGGGGGAAGCCGGAGGGGTTCCTTTTCTCGGGTTTGGGTAAAAGCCCTGTGGAAGGGTCGATTCCCGGGTTGAGTTCCCACATGTGTCGGGGGCTGGCGCCGCACCATTTCGCGACCATGTGCAAAGGGAGGTCCTTCCGGAGTTTCAGCCGACCCAGGAAATCATACTTCAGCGGCCCCGGGCGGGCGAAATCCATGCCATAGTACTCCCTGTGTGAATCGATGATCTTGAGCGCAATCAAGCGGGGGATTATCACTTCGGAATAGTGGGGCAAGACCAACTCCCAGTAGGAAAAACCCTTCGCCTTCTTGACTGCCCTGTCTATGGGCTCGGCGCCGTCCACAAAGGCGCACACCGCTATCAGCCAATCCCCGGCATACTTCTTGCGGCATAGGGACTGCAACATGGTGCAGGCAATTCTCGTGGAAACCGCGGGATCCCTCCGGTCATCCCAGTCATTGGTGGATATCCATTGCGCGGGCAGCCGGCGGCGGTGGTTCTCGCGTTTGGATCCCAACGCCCATAGGCCGACGCCTCCGGAACGAGTGCGGAAGTTGGGAAGCATGCCGCTGAGGAGCACAGGAAGAAACCTCAGGTCCGCGGGAACCTTCTCCGCAGCTAATATCTTGCGGATCAGCGGGCCCCGCTGCGACATCCGATCGAACCATTTGATCATCACGGCCCGCCGGTCCATGAGCAGATAGTTTATCTGGTCGACAACTCGTACAGCTACTCCCTTTCGGTCCAGGCGTATCTTGATCCCCGCGAAAGTAACTCCGCTTTTGACTATGTCCGGAGGAAGGACATATCCGGCCCGAGTATAGCCGGCCTCGGTTGCCGCAAGGGCTGGACGATTCCCAGCGCCGGAGGCAAATACTCCTACCACGGCGAGAATCAACAAGGCCCAAATCAGGGGGGGTAGTTTACTCCGGAATGTTCCTTGGTTCATTGAGAGGGGAAAAATGGGGGGGACTCCTTGACTATAGCCATCCGCGGGGAACCGACTCGATCCCCCGGCCAATCACAGGTCTCGTCAGATCTCGTTGGCTCTTTCCTTGAGTTCCTTGCCGGTCTTGAAGAATGGGAGATGTTTGCTACTGACCATGATCTTCTCCCCGGTCTTGGGATTCCTGCCTGTATATCCCTCGTAATCCTTCACCACAAAGGAGCCGAACCCACGGATTTCGATCCTGTCGCCGGCCACCAGAGCGTCCGTCATAGTCTTAAAGACCATGTCAACGATCTCTTCCGCCTTGCGCATCGGCAGGTCCATCTCCTTGGCCAAGGATTTTACCAAATCGGACTTGTTCATGGGTCTCTCCTGCAAGAAAAATCAAAAAATATTGTCCAGCGGACCTTCCCGTCCGTGTCGGTCAGTTTTCCGGTTCTATGACCGAAGGGTTTCAAGATACGCTGAAGACTGTATGCGAGAACACTTATGGTTAACTGTCAGGGACGCTTTTGTCAAGAGAATTCGCATACTAATTAAAACCTATCACTTACGCGGGGGCAATAGCAGGATGTCATTGCGAACGCAGCGAAGCAATCTCCTGCGCGCCGGGTATGGGGATTGCTTCGTCGTTTCACTCCTCGCAATGACACACGCGATGAGAGGATCGGCCCCGCGAAACTGAAGGCTTACCACCAATTCTCCTGAACAGCCATCTCATCCCGCGTAAAAGACGCTGCTACGACCATGCCCACGCATAAGCGACAACGCGAAGATGGCCTGATTCACCTGATCCCGTATCCCGGAGCACGACCTGAACAAAACCGGAGAAGCACGGCGCCTCTACGCCGGCATGTCCGCGAACAATCAGAATGCTCTTGGATGAAATCTGCTGTAAAACGCGAAAAAGTCACTGGTATAGCTTCGATCAACGTATCGATTGAGCGTATATGTTTTCTGGTCCGGAGACAGCCTGGCCTTTTTCACAATGATTCCATCACCATCGGTGTAATACAGGTTGCCGACCACATTGTGCGGATTCGCGTCCCCGTGTATGGCTCTCACGCACCCTGCCAATACCAGAGCCTTAGCCAGATCCTTGGTGCTGATATGGTGTCCCAGGGCAAAGACCAGGTTTCCGTCCTTTCTGATACCGAACGCGCTGCGGGTCGCGATAAACCACTGGTGTCCCCCGTACGCTCCGGCGCCCGATGCCGAGTACGGATACCCGCCATACCAATAATAGTATGGCGATGGACTCTCGTCGCTCAGTAGAAGCCCGAGACCGATCTCGGAATCTACTCTTTTGCCGTCGCGCACGACCCTCTCCACCACCTTGCCATCCTTGACTATCAAGTGCTTGAGTTGTCGCGCGTCCCTTATGGAGGACAAGGAAAGCCCATCCTTCCATTCCAGCACGTCTACCGAATCATCCTTATAGTTGACGATGGTGGCCAGGCCCGGAACCATCTTCTCCAATACCTCGCCCCGAAAGATTGCTCCACCCTCCTTGGCGTGCCTCTGTTTCCACAGACCGTTGGTGATCGCCAGGAGGGTGGCCTTGTTCTCCGGTTCTATCATCGACGTGCCACTGGGGGCGAAACGTTCCGCAGAACCTATGTAGAGGCGCATCTTTAGGTATTCCATGTCGAACAGCAGCATATGAACCACTGCATTGGGGTATTCAACACTCGGGCGATACGTGGTCTTGTATATGGTCGGCCAGCCGTCCGCGGCCACAGGCATATGCTTCCAGTCCCACATTCCTTCCTCCTTCATTGGAGGATCCAGATAGAGCGGAGGTATGCTCTTCAGGGACAGCTTCCTCAAAGGCTCCATGCAATGACGACGTGGGAATCCCATGTCCGACGGCACAAGAACAGGCGGACCCGGGGCTGCCAAGTGATTCGGACTGAGCCATCCGTTGACTTCAGTAATGGGGCCGGCAGGCGGACCGTCTTGCTCTGTGGGAGGCAGCCCAATCTCCACGATGCTCCCAACAGTAACGGAGAGGGACGGAACCGATTTCGGTTCCTTTTCACCGTCTTTCTCTGGCGCTCGGTGGTATCGGGGCTCTGCGCGATCATCAGGAACAGTGATCTTTCCTCCCCACAGCAAGGGCTCCCAGATCGGAGGAGATTTATCGAACGATTCAGCCGGCGAGGCGTGTCCTGAAATGCCACACACAACGAACGCGCACGCCAGCACAGCAGCGAAACACAAACGCGCCGGCAGGCGCGGCGCGCGCGTTATCGAGATGCTCGCCGCGTATTCACCCGATTCTGTTGGAATAAGACCTCTGCGTATCATAAGGGTACTAATCCGACTGCTCTCTGAAGGTCAGGCGGACTGGAAAGTCCGCCCTACATTTCAAACCGATCGGCCCCAATTCTCCTCCTGTGGCGCAGACTTTCCAGTCTGCGATTCGCCTTCCAGCCCGGCCCTGTTCTTGCTCGCGGACTTGGCGGTTGACATTGCCCTGTTCATCAGCTATGCATACTCGAATTCCATGAGATGCAGATAGGCGCTGATCTCCACGTGAACTGTTCAGTTTTCAGCAGATCCCCGTTCCAAACCGATGAGCACTGCACGTTGCGATACCGTCAAGTAATCACCGGAGATTAGCAGTACCGTGGCGCGCGGTCAAGACGTGAGCCCGAGAGTCAACGGTCGGGTTCGTGGGACCGGACCGAGACAGTCGATAAAGCGGGACGCCTATTGCTCAGGTAAACGTTCGACATGTTCATTGAGGCGCATAAGAACAGGAATGATAGCGCAGGCGCGTCCTGATTCGCGAATCATCCCGGATCCAAGGAATCAACAGGATGGTGAAAAGTTTCTATGAAAGTCTCGTGAAAAAACCACCCATTTCCGGGTCAACGTATGGGGAGGTTTGGAGGGGAGCCACTGCGCGTGGGGCGATTGAGCGCGCCTCGGACAGCTTACGTGACATGACAACTGTCGGTAGCGGAACGTTCAAATGCTTGCCCGGCTAGGGCCTCCCCTCCAAGGTCGTGCGCAGCGTGCGCGCTCTTGAACGATCCCGTCCGAGGCGAAGCCACGGACTACCGAACAGTGGAAGGGACCTTCATGTTTCGTTGTGTCAGTGTTTTCAGGCATGTAAGTTGGTTAGGCACTACAGCCGCACTTATTGCGATCCTTCTGCCGGCCGGCCCGGCATTTGCCGACACTGCCGCAAAGTTTTTCCACCAGGCAATGGCCTCGGAGCAGTCCGGCAAGTTTGAGTCGGCTATTGAACTGTATTCAAGGGCCGCTAAGCTGCAACCCGATAATCACGCCATCTACAACAACCGGGGCGTAGTCTACTCACGGATGAAGGAACAAGACAAAGCCATTGATGACTTCGACCATGCACTAGGACTGAATCCCAAGAACGCGGGCACGTACAACAATCGGGGGATGGCTTTTGAGAAAAAGGGCGACTATGTCAAGGCCTTGCAGGATTATGGCGCCGCTCTCAGCATTGATTCCGTGCACGTCGGCGCGCTGTTCAACAGGGCCGCGCTTTGGGCAAGCCGCGGCGCTTTGGACAAAGCGCTCAAAGATGTTCGCGAAATCATTAGGGTTGACCGCAAGAACCTCCGGGCGTACTTGCTCCGTGGCCGTCTTCATTTGGCCCAAGGCTCTTCGGACAAAGCCCTGACCGCTTTCAAGCGGGCCCTTCGATTGGACCGAGGGAATCCGGATGTCCTGGAGGGACAGGGTAACGCATACTTTTCCAAGGGTGAGTTTCAGCGCTCCGTCAAGAGTTACTCTGAGGCCCTCAAGAGATCCGACAATCGTGGGCGTATACTCGTCAACCGTTGTTCCGCGCTCATGAGGATGGGAAAATTGGACCGCGCGGCCAGGGATTGCCGTGAAGGTGTGGCCCTTGACCGAAATTCCGCGGATGGACTCTACAACCTGGGCACGGTCCAGGCGGCTCTGGGTGATCACCCAGCTGCGATCAAGTCATTCACTTCAGCCTTAGACCTCGATGCAGACCGCGCACAGTACTACTTCAACAGAGGTGTTTCCTACCAAAGGATCGGCGAATATTCCAAGGCTCCGGAGGACTTCACAAAGGTCCTGGAATTGGACCCCAAGCGTGCCGACGCACTGAACAACAGGGGCATGGTCCGGTGGAGAACAGGCGACATGCAGCAGGCCACGGAAGACTTTGAGGCCGCATTGAACGCGGACGGCAGTCTTCTCCCCGCGAGCAAGAACCTTGCAGCTGTCTGGATAGCCCGGCGCAACCCTGACAAGGCCATATCCATTTTGGAGTTGGCTCGCAAGGCGGCCCGCAAAGATCCGGCAATATTGGCCGGACTGGGCGACGCCTGGATGGAAAAGGAAAACTGGAACAAGGCTCTATCCCTTTACAGAGCGTCGTTGGGATTCACCAAATCCAAATCGGACAAGACCCGGCTGTTCGCACTGATGGGCCTCGCATCGGAACGGGCCGGAAAAACCAAAAGGGCGCGGCAATACTACAAGAAAGCCTTGGCCGGCTCTTCCGAATATAGAGTAAAAACCGAGCTGAGAAAGAAGATTGAACGACTGAAGGCAGGTTCGACTTAATGGTTCACCGGGCTTGAAGCGGTTCTGCACCCTGTGAGAATGGAGGGTCCACTCGACGTGGTGTCAATAGGTTCTCCACGATATACCCGTTCTTTGACCACGTGGGCCCATCCCTCGATATCCCCGTGTCCCCGTGCCAGACATAAGCCCAAAACCTTTCTCGAAGCTCCCACTCCCAGCGGCCGCTACGGACTATAAATGAAGCTCCTACACCAACCGGCTCGTAAATTGGCCCTACGCCCAGTAGCTCCCCCTCCAAACCTCCCCCATACGCAATTCCGAGGGCTTGTACGGTTCACGGTGAACGGTTACGGTTCGACAAAGGAGAACCCGCGGTGATCTACTTTGCAGATCTGCACGTCCATTCCAGGTATTCCAGGGCCACATCACCTGATTGCAATCTTGTTGAGATGGCCCGATGGGCCGCTTTCAAAGGAATAAGGGTCCTGGCCACAGGCGATTTCACTCATCCTCAATGGAGTCTGGAGATTCGGGAAATGCTCCAGGAGGATCAAGACGGCCTGTTTCGCCTCAAGAAGGAGCATGTCCCGGAAGCCGCACCTATACCGGGCGGCTTCGGACCCGGTGATGTGCGGTTCATCCTCAATGTGGAGATCAGTTCCATCTACAAGAAGAACGGCGCGGTGCGAAAGGTCCACAACCTGGTCTTCATGCCGGACCTTGGGGCAGTGGAGAGCTTCAACGAGCGCCTGGACCGGATCGGGAACATCAAATCAGACGGCCGACCCATTCTGGGCCTCGATTCCAGGGACCTGCTGGAGATTGCTCTTGAGACCTCATCCGAGTCCTTTCTTGTGCCGGCTCACATATGGACACCCTGGTTCTCTATTCTCGGTTCCAAGTCAGGTTTTGATTCGGTAGAGGAGTGCTTCGGCGACCTGGCGTCTCACATATTCGCCCTGGAGACCGGTCTGTCATCCGATCCTGAAATGAATTACCGTGTCCCGTCCCTGGACAGGTACACCCTGATTTCCAATTCAGACATACACTCTCCTTTCCGATTGGGCCGGGAGGCCAACATATTTCGGGGCACGCCGGGCTATTTTTCCATTCGAGAGGCAATCCGAGCCGGGACCGTGTGCCCTGCTGCGCCGGATGAGGCCTACAAGATGCTCGCATCGGAAGGGATCAGCCATTCCGAAATCGCCAAAGCGGTGAAGAATGCTCACGACAATGGTGACCCCCAGCAATCCGTTCTGGAGAAGGACGGCTTTGTGGGCACATTGGAGTTCTTCCCCGAGGAGGGGAAGTATCACCTGGATGGACATAGGAAATGCTCTATGCGGCTGGACCCTGTGGATACCGAGCGTTCGGGCGGGAAGTGCCCTGTATGCGGGCGGCCGATCACGGTGGGAGTGATGAATCGAGTGATGGAGCTTTCCGATAGAGGGCCCGGAGTCCTGCCGGAACGAGCCGCTCCCTTCTGGAGGCTCCTGCCGTTGGATGAAGTCATATCCCAGGCTGTTGGTGTGGGCCCCCAATCCAAGACTGTGAAGGGCCTCCACCGGGAACTGCTTCAGAAACTGGGACCGGAACTGAATATCCTGTGGGCACAGCCCCTTGAAGAGATGCGTGGCCGGATTCCTGACATAATTGTTGAAGGATTGAGACGAGCACGCTGCGGTGAACTGTTGGTTCACGCGGGGTACGACGGACAATACGGCGACGTGAAACTGTTCACGGACACTGAGCGCGATCATTTCTCGGGTCAGGTCTCCCTGGTGCCCCTGGAGGGGATCAGGAGGAGAAAGAGGGGCACGGCCCGAACCGCTTCGAGAAAGAAAAAGGCCAAGAAGATCGAGTCCGAGCCGTCCGACGAAAGTGATCACGCAGGCCTCAACCAAGAGCAGGAGGAGGCCGCATCGACCTTTGATCGTCCCGTGTTGGTTCAGGCCGGCCCTGGGACCGGTAAGACCAGGACTCTGACACACAGAATGGCCTCCATCATCCGGACCGAACAGGCCCGACCGGAAGAGATCACAGCCGTCACATTCACCCGCAAGGCCGCCCAGGAAGTAAGGGAGCGGTTGGAAGCATTGGCCCCCCAGGACGGGGGAAGGTGCTGGATAGGGACATTCCATCAGCTGGGCATTCGCATAATTGACCTGTTCAGAGAAAAGGGGATTGTTTCCGAGGATATCCAATTCCTGGATGAAGATGAGGCCCTGAGCGTCTTCAGACAGGCCGCAAAAGACGCGGGTCTGGGGCAGGCGCCCGCATCAGTGCCAAAACTGTTCAACCAGGTCAGTCTCCACAAACAGAACCTGGTGGCGCCCTCGGAGATCACGGACGACACGGTCGCCAGGGCTTATTTGGAGTACAAGAAAAGTTTAGATATGATACACGCTCTGGATCTTGACGATCTCCTGGCAAGATCCGTTACCCTGTTACAGGACAATCCTGATGAGGCCCGCCACATAAGGGGAACGCTGTGCAGACACCTGCTCATAGATGAGTTCCAGGACGTGAACCGGGCCCAGTATGAGATGGTCCGTCTGCTGGGGGACGGCGCCGACGCCCGGGGAGTTTTCGCAATAGGAGACCCGGCTCAGGCCATCTACGGTTTTCGTGGCGCTGACCGCGGATTCTTCCTCCAATTTCAGGATGATTACCCATCAGCGCGTCATGTTCGTCTGACCCACAACTTCCGTTCTCAGGAGTCAATCCTGACGGCCGCTCAGGACGTGCTCGCTGGTGGAGAAACTTCGCCCTCCCTTGTGGCGGAGATACCGGGGGGCGCGCCTGTGACCGTCGCGCGCCTGCCCAATGCCGCGACCGAGGGCGAATATATTGTCAGGACGATCGACGCACTTATTGGGGGATCTTCCTTTTTCTCCTTGGATTCCAGGGATATCGCCCACGCGGGACCAAACCTGGGGTTCAGGGACTTCGCAGTGCTCTTCCGCCTCAACGCTGTGGGAGACGCGCTGGAAGGTGCTTTCCGAACCTCGGGCATACCGTACCAGAGGGTCAAGAAGTCGAACCCCCGGCAAGAGGCGGAGGGACTTGATCCAAGGGCAGAGACGGTCACACTGATGACCATTCATGCTTCAAAGGGGCTGGAATTTCCCGTCGTGTTCGTTGCGGGCTGCGAAGAGGGCATAATGCCCTACTCTCCCCCAAAGGAAACGAGACCCGGGGCCTACGATCCGGGTGAGGAGCGTCGCCTCCTGTATGTTGCCATGACGCGCGCTCGCAGCCACTTGTTTTTGACACGTTCCCGGGCCCGGCTGCTCCACGGCCGACGACTCAACGGTCGCCCCTCCCCGTACCTTGATTGCCTGGACCGGTCGGTCTGTGAGTTCATTGACCCTCTGGAGAGCCGCAGCGCCAACCCCCAAAACGCCCCCAAGCAAGGCGAACTCTTCGGATAGAGGTTGCTTCCCTTGTTGACTCCGGCTATTTCGGGCTCGAAATTCAGGGAAACTCCTGCCGTCACCCCTCATACCAATGCGCAATCAAGAGAGTGAGATCGGGTTCTTGGGTGCCACTGCCGGCTTGCCCAGCAGTGCTCTTTTTCACTTGTTTGAACGCGCATTGGTATCAGTCATTCGGGGGCTCCTGGTGGACGTCATTGCGAGCACAGCGAAGCAATCTCCTGCGCAGTCCATATGGGGATTGCTTCGTCGTTTCACTCCTCGTAATGACACGCTCGATGAGAAGATCTGCCCCGTGAAGCTGAAGCCTTACCCCCTGCCCAAAAGATTCTTGACAAATCTAAGTTATAGCGATATTCATATATGTAGACTCGAAGAGATGGTAGATTGGTGATGTCAACGCACACCCTGCCCCCGGCATTTTGCCTACCTTGGGAGTGTCTTTGGCCCTGAACGGCCAAGGCTTTGGATAGGGAAGTGCAGAACAGGTCACGGACTATGGAGGGATTAGATGGAAATTGCGGTCCTTATAGGCATTCTGGCTCTCTGGTTCATATTGAACAAATGGATTCTTCCGCGCATGGGTGTTCCCACTTGAATGGCGCCCAACTGTTCCCCCGGGGAAAAGGGGAACAACGAATCTATTCGCGAGGGATCCCGGCAAGAGGCTTCAGGAGGAGACCCGAGATCCTAGGCTTCTGTGAACCGGCTACGAGGTCGGTGCGAACAGTAGAGACGTGGCGGTCGGCCGATTCTCCAGGTTAGTGATGCGCATTGACGTTCGGTGCCAAGATCACCCTCCCCTTACCCCTCGCGTCAAGGGAGGGGGGAGTAGTCCCCTCTCCCTTGGCGGGAGAGGGTTAGGGTGATGGGGTTCCGTTTGGAAAACCCAGTTTCCTCTCGTTCCCAGGCTCTTGCTGGGAATGGGTTCCGGGAGGCTCCGCCTCCCTCGCTTGGGGCCGGCGCGTTCGCGAACAGGTAGAACTTCCATCGGATGCGTTATCAAAGAAGTAAGACCGGCCGGCGGATATTGCGGATCAAGAGGTGTTGCCGCCATCTAAAAGGAGCCTGGATCTGAAACAGCCACGATGGTGGCTCAGGATGTGACAAATGACCCCTCAGACTGAAGGAAGTTACGAGCCCACTCCCGACCTTGAACAAATCTTTAGGGAAATCAAGGCAAAGGAGTTCTCCAGAGAAGCCGAGATTTTCAAAGCCCTTGGACATCCCATACGACTGAAGATCGTGTACGGCCTGTTGCGAGTCGGCGGTTGCAATGTAAAGAACATGCAGGCGTGTCTCGGCCTGCACCAGGCGACGGTTTCGCAGCACCTGATACATCTCAAGACTCGTGGGATCATAGAATCTACTCGCCACGGTCTGGAAATGGTCTACAGGGTCACCAGTCCCTTGGCCGAGAGAATCGTTGGAAATCTGGAGAATCCGGGCGATGCCGCTGAACAAGTTGATGAAGTATGATACTGTGTCGTCGCGACACCATTGCCGGTTTGGCCCAGCGCGTATGGCTTCCCTGCCACTCACCCATTGGGAGCGGTCACGGTGAGGCTTCGGGCCGCGGCATCTCCACATTCCACCTAAACGGGGGCACATCGCGCCATGAACGAACTTGTTCGCTTCGGAGTTTCCATACCGGCAGACCTGTTGGACAAATTTGATGTTCTCATCTCCGAGAAAGGTTACACCAACCGCTCCGAGGCCATCCGGGACCTGATCAGGGATCGGCTTGTGGAGGACCAATGGACCGAGACGGAACACGAGGTAGTCGGCACGGTTACCGTTGTGTACGACCACGAGCAGAGCGATCTTGCCCAGAAGCTCACTGAGATACAACATCATGAATATGATCTGATGATCTCTTCGGTCCACGTTCACCTGGATGCCCATAACTGCCTGGAGGTCCTGATCATGCGGGGCCCATCGGAGGAGGTGAGGAAGGCCGGGGAGCGTCTCATCTCAACGCGTGGCGTCAAACACGGCAAGATCACCATGACCACATCGGGCAAAGAAATCCACTAAAGACCCGGGAGGGGTCCACTCATACCATTTCGCGAATATTATTGTAATCCGGGCTTGCAGCGAGAGAGGTCAGCATCAACAGGCAGTCCGTGGCTTCGCCTCGGACATACGCATTAGGAGCGCGCTTGCTGCGCCTGGATTCGAAGGGGGAAACCATCTCCCCCTTCGAGCATCCCCCATCGTAGGCCCCGAGATTTTACTTGGTAAATGGCGAAGCGGTATCACATCGTCGCGGCAGCGCCGCCTTTATGAGGTGCGGCCGAACGTCCCGGCGTGGACCGAGAGGATACCCCACACGAACGAGATGACTTTGTGACGTAAGTAGGACCGGGCTGTGGTGGTTCAGCCGGGGTAGGACCGGCATCTTGCCGGTCCCTCACGAACAGGGAGCAAATCCGATTCAAGAGTGCTCTTATACTAGGTTGGGTTCAAAGGAGTACGGTTCTGTTCCAGGGTGCCACTGCTGGCTTGCCCAGCAGTGGTCTTCAGTACTCGTTTGATCGCACATCGTTATTACGAGTCGGGGCATCTCTTGAAGGGATTGCCGAGGCTGTACTGAGCCTTTTGAATGAATCTTCCCTAATCCTTCACAATCTTATCTAATTCCAACTTACATGCCGCAAAAGAGAGGCACAGCGAAACACCACAATGCACGAGATACTGGTGGGTTATGGCCGTAGGGGCGTAGCATGCTACGCCCTCTTACATGGTTGGTCAATGTAGACACTTGGGAGACACCAGAGTACCCATTTCCCTCTCGTTCCCAGGCTCTGCCTGGGAATGCATACCGGGAGGCTACGCCTCCCCTACTTGGGGCCGACGCCTTCGCGAACAAGTAGGACTTTTGTAATGAAATGTCCTTTTTCTTGGAATGCCGTGGCTTCCGTTAGGGCGACCGCCGGTCGCCCTAACGAAAAGGGCACGTCGTGCCGGCAGTTTCATGTTTCGTTGTCCCTTATTGGGGGTGATAGTTGGCTTAAATAGTACCGCTGGACATATGCACCGGCAAGATGCCGGTCCTATCATGGCAGCGGTCTCGCCTGCCAATTCGAACAAACCCAAGCCGCCCTCGGTGACACGCGCATCCCACAATTCTTGCTGCACACCCGGGCTCCAGAGGTGAACAGAAGGGCTGGAGTACCAACTCAACAAGAGCGAAGAAGAGACATGATCCCTCTGGCTCTCCACCACTCTACTGGTAATAGAACACTGTGCCGGTACCTGTCATGTTGGTGCGTCCAGATCCCCCGGGCAGCCTTTGGATACGGAGTTGGCGGACTCGACGGTTGCCGCCCTGCAACAACTTGGGGTTCATCTGCGCCGCCTGGGCTGGAGTGATCTCGAAAGTGAAAGTGCCGGTCTGGCCACCTACGATAGGGGCGGCGCCGGCAGCGTTGCTCATGAGAGTGAAATTGCCACCCCCTGTCAGGGGAACGCCATAGGCATACGATCGCGGGTTGGCAGGATTCGATGGGGTGGCATTTGTGATCGTGATCTGAGCGAAGACCCTTGCCACCGGCCGGAAGTTGATGTTGTCATCATAGTAAAAGGGTGCCAGATTATGATTCCTGGATCCATAGTTTCGGGGGCCAAAAGCCACGGTTTGGGTTGGGAAGAGCAGCCCTATGCTTGGGCCTACCCCGGACCGTGCGAGGATGATGCTCCCAGCCTGATGCCAGTTGCGTTTGACTTTTTGGGTCAGCATGGCCGCCATATTTCGGGGATTCACAAACACCGGATCGGGATTGGAGAATGGGGATTCCCAGCTAAAAAGATTGTCCAGCTAAAGACCGACATTCACGTTAAGACCGACCTGGTGGTAGGCGCCGCGCAGTCTATCAGCGCCATATTCTACCGGGCCACGAGCAATCTGTCTCGCGTGGTCAGCTCCGCGCCGGCTCTCACGCCGTACACTCCAGGGTCGGTATTGAACCCGTAGCCCGCCAGGAAAAGCCGGCAATCCAGACGTTTCCGAGAGAGTGGGGTGCAGTAATCCCCCTCCAGATCGTGGCTCGTACCGCTGTTCCTGAAGGCGCCGATGAAGTCATTCCTGTTGAACAGATTGCCGTACCAGTTGAAGTGCAGCGACGCTGCTGAGTCGCCCTGTCCCATGTGGAACATCTCAACGCCCCAGGCCCACGAGGACTACCATTGTTGGGATAGATTGGTCAGATCGCAGAACACGTTCGCGCCGGCAAAGGAGCGGCCGAATATGCGGCGGAATCCTCCACCGAACGAGAGGTCAAGTCGGTTCGGAAATGGGTCGTACGCGGCGCTTGTGATGGCGAATTCGGGCCGGCCGGGAACCAAGTCGTCATCCGCAGTAGTACTGGCGCTTGCTCGGTCGTTCCGGAAACTGACTTACTCGCCGTGAGCCTCAGCAAAGGCCACGGATTTTCCCTATGCAGTAATGGGCAGGAGGTAGTCGAACGTCAATCGTCCGCTGCTCTCCCACTTGTTGAACATGTAAACAACACCGAGATCAAGGTTTGGGACCATCGGAAGAATCCCCTGGAACAATTCAGGGGTAAGAAGAATCGAGCTTGGGGTCCGCGGCCCCATCAACCCACTCGGCAACCCCAGTGGATTGACGGAGCCAGTCGAGCCCGCCCTCCACCGCCGACGGCGCGCCGTATGGTGACCGGGGAAGCCCTTGGGACGATGCAAGTTCCACTAGAACCGAAACGAGAACAGTCGCCATGATAGCGGATAATGTGAACCTTGAACGGGACCAACCCATAAGATCCTCCAACTTCAACCCCAATACCCTCTTGGGAAACCCGACAGGCGTAACGCTCCCCTGTCCAGCCGCAACCGGAAACGCCTTTGCCCACTGCTATGCGAGCAAAACGCCCCAAGATTCAATCAGACAATAAGCCGCAAAATATTAACTATAGTGCCACGCATTGAAAATGGGTTTTGCGGCTGCCCCCCCCCTCACCCTAACCCTCTCCCGCCGGGGGAGAGGGGACTCCTCCCGCCTCCCTTGACGGGAGGCGTACGGGGAGGGTGATCTTAACACCGAATATCAATGCGCATCACTATAGTAAGATTCAAAAGGAAGGCTGAGTGAATGTCAAGAGTTTCTCGGCGCGACAATTACCATTCAGACATTCGGGGGGCGACAGGAACGACCGTGTTCTCGAGTCTAACCGATGGCAAGAGGGCGCGCACACAAGGTACGCGCCGTGCACTCTGCCCCGCGAGGGGTGTGGGCCAAGACATAGGGGCAGACACATGGGCTGCCCTCACCTTCGAAGCCCCCCGAAACTAAATGGTGACCTACCATTGCACAATCACTTTAATGGGGGTAGGCAGCCCACGGAACATTCAGTTTCGAAATACGTGGATGAACCGGGACATTTGATCGGTTTCGGTTTCTTGGGCTTGCACGTATACTGTCCGGTAGCATAGGAGCCACTCACCATCTTCCATCCAGAGGGGCAGGGCATCACGGCCTTCAGCTTGCCGGCCTTTCCTACTTTTACACCGGATTGCGCCGTAAAACTCAGGCCCACAACCAGAAACATCAACAATAAGCCTGTCACAAACCATCGAGAAGTCTTCATCATTACCTCCCAGGGCATTTTCAATTGGCAGAAGTTGACGATATTACTGGGTTTCAAAGGAATCTAGAGCTTGAACGTCTCCGGAAGAGTCTTGGCGGGCTTCTTGATCTCATACCGTTCTGCCCTTGGCGTGATGGGTCCACGATTCGCGGCGTAGGCATTGTCTGAGAATCCACCGCTTCTTTGCCACGGTACAACATACACCCCTCAGGCAGACGAATGCAAGCCAAAGCCGTTAGGCCGGGCAACCTATAACTTACACGGGGGCACTGGCAGGATGTCATTGCGAGCGCCGCGAAGCAATCTCATTGGGTGGAAGAACCAAAGGCTGGATTTCAATGGGTGATACTTGATCGCTGTTGGAGGCGCAATCGTGTCACGCGTAGATCCTCGAAATTGGGATTGGGCGGACATCTCCGCTGGAAGCAGGTGGAATCAGCATTTGCCGATCAACGTTGAGCCACTGATATTCCGAATTTAGTTCTCTTAGTTTGCCGTCCAGGGGGGGGCTGGAATGCTCATTGTGGTTGTACCTCACAATGAAGATACCCACGCCGTGGTCCTTATTCCGATCGATGAGGTACGAGGAGATGAAGTCCTTTTCCTTGAGTTGCACTGATCGGGCGAGTTCCCTGATCACCTTGCTTTCAAGGCGAATCAGGGCATATTTGAAGATCCCCTGTTCGGAAATTCGAGTCAGCGTGCGCGCTTCTGAAGACGCAACATAAACGGTCGAAATGAAATCGAAACGCTCCATGTATTGTGCGGCAACCAGCGCTGCGGTCCTTCTGCCACCCACGATGTGGTGGAATCCATAGTATTCGTAGAGCTTCTGCTGAATCAGATCGGCTACCTTGTCTCCCTTTTCGTACAAATGCTTGGAGATATACCTCAAGTACTGACCAAGATCAGCGGCCGCATCAGCGACAGGCCAGTCAATTTTCACATGAAAGTGAGACAGGGCGAACCTGTACCTGGCTTTGACCGTAGGATCCCTCTGGATTAGAAGCGCAAAATCAACGTCCAACAGGTTTTCGAGCAGCCCCGGGAAGTCCGAGTCCTCAAGAAACCGCATACGCTGATGAAACACCTCCTGGAGGTCGAACAGCGCCAGAGTTCCCAGATTCTCTTTGGTAAGCTTGTTGGAGTCGAAAAACCGGATATGAGTTTTTGACTCAGCCGGGAGTGTCTCTTCATTGAAGATAGCGATGAAATGCCGTTGCCGAGCGTACTCGTGAGCATGTGTCCGCGCCCGGGGCTTCAGCTCCCTCATCTCCACGAAAGGATATTCCGATCCATCCGACTTGAAAGCATTGTACGACTCGATCAGAGCTTCTCTAATCAGAATGCCGTCAAGTTCATCCCTCAGAAAATAGTACAGACATCGCCGAAATCTCTCATTCCAAGAAATCTCATTCCGTCCCAGAAACGGCATACAAACCTCAATCGGTCTCAGTACGTAAGTATTTATATTATCAGAAAAAAGAGGTTATGGCAACCATACCGTGCAATTCCCATCCGTATCAGTCAGTTTGGGTAAACCGCGTATCGACTCCCCTCCCCTTGCAAGAGAGCGCAAAAAGAGGTAACAAGGTGTTCAATCCCGGTGCATGAGGACATGGACAATGGAAGACATGGAAAAGGAACAAACAACCGAACTAGAGGACCAACTTGAGCCGCTTGAAGAAGAGGAGGACTTTGCTCAGCTTTTCGAGGAAAGTCAGGCAAGGCGAGAAAAGCCGGTCCAGCGTGACAAGAAAACCGAAGGAGTGGTTGTATCCATAGGTGAGGAGTGGGTCTTCGTGGATGTGAGGGCCAAAACCGAGGGAGCGATTGCCAAATCCGAGCTGATCGATAAGGAAGGTCAGCTGACCGTGAAGGTCGGAGATACCCTGGCCGCCTATGTGGTCACCGCCAAGGGCGACGACATACTATTGAGCGTCAACATGACCGCGGCCGCCTCAGAGGAGGCCTTGCAGGGCGCGTATGAGAGTGGTGTGCCTGTGGAAGGTCTCGTACGAGAAGAGCGAAAGGGGGGCTACGGCGTTTCGGTTCTAGGCCAGGATGCGTTCTGCCCATATTCCCAAATGGATCTCCCTCCACCAGGGGTTGCGGAAGACTACGTTGGGAAACGTTTCACCTTCAGGATTTTGGAGTACTCCAATCGTGGACGTAACGTCGTGATCTCCCGAAGGAACATTCTGGAGGAGGAAAAGGCTGAGAAAGTGGCGGAGCTGCGGCACAGTTTGGCGGTGGGAGACATTGTCACCGGAACAGTCACCAATTTGGCCAATTTCGGGGCTTTCGTGGACATCGGCGGCATTGACGGGCTTATTCCCTTATCTGAGATGGCTTGGCATCGTGTCGGCTCAGCCTCTGATGTCTTGCGGTCGGGCGAAGAGGTGACGGTAAAAGTGCTCGATCTGGATTGGGATAGGAACAGAATCTCGTTGAGCCGTAAGCAGACTTTGGAGAATCCGTGGACCACCGTCTCAGCAAGATTTTCGGAAGACACCGTCCTTGAAGGAACAGTTCGAAAACTGATGGACTTCGGCGCGTTCGTTGAGCTGGAACCCGGGATCGAGGGACTCGTACACATTTCAAACCTGGGCGCGGGCAGGCGGATAAACCACCCGAAAGAGGTTGTCTCCGAGGGAGACCAGGTCCGGATCAAAATCTTGTCCGTTGATCAGGAAGCCCGGCGCATAGGACTGGAATTGATGTACACGCCTGATGAACAGGGCGAGCCGGCCGCGGAACTGAACCCGGGCGATCAAGTTTCCGGGACCGTCGATTCCGTCAAGGATTATGGGCTGTTCGTGATCTTGCCGAACGGGAAGACCGGCCTATTGCACGTTTCCGAGATAGAGGGTGGAGATCGGGGCGATCTGAGGAGGAAATTCAAAGCCGATGACACGATTGAAGTTGAGATCCTTTCAATAGACCCGGATACCGACAAGATATCGCTGAGCGTCAAGAGCCTCGGACGAAAGGCCGAAGACGCCCTCGCCAAGCAGTATGGGCGGAAGGGCAAAGAGGGATCAATGGGCACACTCGGTGATCTGCTCAAGGACAAGATCAAGATATGACCCATGTTTCGCCTCGGCCCACCAAGGTGGAAAAGAGTGCTACGTCTCGCCGTCAGGATGGCCTGATCATTCAAGGCGTTGGCTGGAAAGAAAATCGCAGGCTGGAAAGCCTGCGCCACATGAAGAATTCTGTGGGCAATCGGTTTCAAACGCAGGGCGGACTTTCCTGTCCGCAGGATGTTCCCGTAGGTATGTGCATTGAGATTCGGTGTCAAGATCACCCTCCCCCTACCCCTCCCGTCAAGGGACGGGAGAAGAGTCCCCTCTCCCCTCGCGGGAGAGCGTTAGGGTGAGGGGGTTCCAGCCGTAGAACCCATTTTCAATGCGTGGCGCCATAGCAGTCGGTTGGAATCCGGTGGGAACTCGGGAACAGTCTATGTCATCAGCCCAGGCAGAACAAAGCTTGTCGGGATCGATCGTCGTTGACGGCCTTTCCATGAAATACGGTGCCCTGAAGGCCCTTGAGAATGTGAGCCTGAAAATTGACAAGGGCGAGCTGTTCGGCCTTCTGGGTCCTAACGGCGCCGGCAAAACCACGCTTATCTCAATACTTTCCACAATGTTACCCGCCAGTTCCGGCCAGGCCTTTGTTTGCGGATACGATGTCAGAAAAGAGGAGGCCAAGGTTCGCCAATCAATCGGGATTGTGTTCCAGGATCCCAGCCTGGATGAAGAATTGACCGCTCAAGAGAACCTGGATTTTCATGCCCGGCTGTACGGCTTGGATTCTCGGACTCGAAGGGTGCGAGCCCGGGAGGTTTTGCGCCTGGTCGGTCTGGAGGACCGCCGCAAGGATCTGGTCAAGACCTATTCCGGTGGAATGCGGCGGAGGCTGGAGATCGCGAGAGGCCTTATGCACACTCCGGCGGTCTTGTTCTTGGACGAACCGACCCTGGGTCTGGATCCGCAGACCAGACGAAACATATGGGATCATATTCGGGCGCTCAAGAAGTCGGTGGGAACCACGATTATCCTCACGACGCATTATATGGACGAGGCAGATCACCTATGCTCCAGGATCGCAATAATGGATCGCGGCAAGATAGTGGCCTTGGGGTCCCCGCAAGAACTGAAGGGCAGCCTGGGAGGGGACGTGCTGGAGATCGAGGTGGTCAACGCTCATGAGGAATTCACGAAGAGCCTGAACCAACGCCAAGAGGTTCGGGACGTCGTGGCTCAGGACGGCAGGTTGATTCTCACTGTCGAGCGAGGTGAATCTTTCATTCCTGTTGTCTTTGAGACTGCGGCTGCTCAAGGCGTCGGCATATCATCGGTTTCAATGCGTACCCCCAAACTGGAGGACGTGTTCCTCAAGCTTACCGGCAGGGAGATACGAGACGACACACACACCGAAGCCAAGGATCGCATGCGCTTATTTATGACGAGGAAAAGGCGATGAATTTCGGGCCAACCGTTTACACCTTGTGGCTGAGGGAGATGAAGCGGTTCATAAGGAATCGAGGCAGGCTCATCGGTTCCATGTCGTTCCCCTTGCTGTTCCTCGTTGTGCTCGGGGCGGGCTTCAAGGGTGTTTTCACTTACCGCCACGATGTGTCATACATGGAGTTCATCGGACCCGGAATTGTAGGAATGTCCCTGCTGTTTACCTCCATGTTCGGCGGCCTGGCCATACTGTGGGACAAGCAATTCGGGTTCCTCAAAGAGATCCTGGTGGCCCCGGTGAGCCGTCTTTCAATAATGACAGGGCAAACACTCGGCACAGTTACATCTTCCATGCTCAAGGGGACCGTGTTTCTTGCGGTCCTGGTCTTTGGAGGTCTTGTGACCTTTCACCCCTTGGGCATCTTGCTGGCGCTCGTGTTTATGTTTCTCATTTCCGCGTCGTTTGTGGGTCTCGGGATCGCGTTCGCGTCACGCATGACCGATCCTCAGGGTTTTCAGTTGATCATGAATTTTCTTATCATGCCGGTTTTCTTCCTCTCCGGAGCGCTTTTCCCTATCGACCAACTTCCCGAATGGCTGAGAGTCCTCACTCGACTCAATCCGCTCACATACGGAGTCGACGGCATGCGGTACGCGCTCGGAGGCCCGTACCAGTTTTCTCCCCTCCTGAACCTGATTGTTCTCCTGGGCTTCTGGGCGGCCACCACATTTGTAGGAACCATTCTCTTCAGAAAAATGACGGCTTGATACCCGGTTGGGGGCCGGGGGGCGCTTTCCTACACACAAAAGGCGCCCGGCTACTCTTGAAAACGCGAAATTGCACTTAGATGTCTATCGTCTGGTTGATAGCGTCACCTCATTTGGAACGGGTTCGGGGTGTTTGGGTTCTTTCAGCGGGGTCACGACAAGGTAGTCGGCTATTGGTGTTCGTATGAATCGCAGGTCCTGGTGGGTTATGTTCAATGGCAGGGATTGGCGCTTCTCCTCCTCAGAGAGCACCAGGTCGCCACTTTCGCTGGGAATGACTATCCGGTATGCGAGTCCGTTCAAGCGAGACGCGCGCCCAGGTATGCCGAACCCGTAGTTCATGTGACCGGAACCCGCAACCACGAGCATGATGCGATCTTGGCCGTCAGCGGAGTTGAGGAAGCGCGCCAGGGTACGGGCCATTGTCTCATCCCGAAATGCCTGAGCCAGCACTATGCGGTCCAGACTCTTATCCTTGAATGCCCGATGCACCTTCAATTTCATCCTGAGCAGGCGGTCGTGGAGCGGGTTTACCCTGTCCGTGCCCTCCGGGACGGCATTCCTTTCAGCCTTGGAGAGGCCTTCAAGTCCCTTTCTAGCAATCTTTTTCACTAGATCATCCGCCGCGTTGAGCCCCACGATAGGAATGCTCAAATCTCGGGCGGTAAGAAGCAAAGACTCGTAGTCTGCCAGGTTGGTCCAGTAATCTCCCAGATCCATCTTGAGCCGGGCGACACCATGACTTCCCCTCTGCCATTTGTCCAGTACAGACTGCTGTTGAGCGGGGAACATCTCCATGCCGAGCGCCAACTTCAGCCCTCGGTCTGCCAGGCTGCGCATGGTCCTGGTCTGGACCTTGTGATGTCTGGCAACGGTGTGCAGTTCGCCGATGTAGACTATTCTAACCGTGGAGAGGTCATCGAGCATGACCTCCATGGGTACAGGCTCACCCATGAGAACGTCGATGATCATGCCTTCGGAATGGGCCATGACAGTTCCTGAAAAGGACGCGGCCAAAGTGACCGCTGCTATGAGGCAGGGCCTTAGAAAGGCTCGCCGGACGGCAGAAAGTTGGGTACACACTTTGTTCTAGAAAGTCCCTTTCACATACGTGACTTCAAAGCCATCGAACTCGCCGGAGTGATCCTCCACCATCACCTGGACCTTGTCCACCCGACTGCCCGGAGACCCACTGTAGCACCAGTTGACAGCTTGCTCAACCCGTTTTTCTTCGCCCTCAAACACGGCTTCCACGCTTCCGTTCTGGAGATTCCTGACCCAGCCGCTCACTCCGGCTTGGACGGCCGCCTCCCGGGTGCGGGCGCGAAACCAAACCCCTTGAACGATACCTGTGATAATCACTCTGCGCCGTATCGAGGACATAATAAGGCTCCTCCCAAGTATTTCCCACAAGGAAACAGTCAGCGGGATGAAGTTCAAATTTCTCACAGATCTTAGTTCCGTGGCTCCAGTCCGGTTGGAACAGAGTTCCAGCATAGGAAAAGGCTCAATGAGAACCTTCTGACGAAGCAACCATGTTTGGCGGCCGCCACCAGCCTTTCATGAAGCTCCCAAGCCTGTCGGCCCGTCAAATGGGAGTTTTTGGGAGGGGGCCACTCGGCGTGGGGCCAATGAGCCTGCACGGTGTATCCGTGCTTCGAACAGAAGGAACCAGACCTCAAGGTGGCCAAATCGCCCTGCGCGGAGCAGTTTTGCAAAAACGCCTCCCCCGGTTAACTCTTACCCCACAAGCTCACGAAACTCCGCTTCGCTGATCACCGTCACTCCCAGTTCCCTGGCCTTATCCAGCTTGGAACCTGTCTGATCGCCGGCCACTACGTAATCGGTCTTCGTGGAGACCGAGCTTCGCACCGTGCCCCCTGCCGCCTCAACCGCTTCTTTTGCTTCCGAGCGTGGCATGCTGATTGCACCGGTGAAGACAACTGCCTTGCCGGTAAACGCGGACTCCGTCTCTTGCTCGGGCTTCTCCAAAGCCCGGGGCGTGACACCACCGGCCAGGAGACGGCTTACCATCTCCCGGTTGCGAGAGTCTCCGAAGAACGCTTCAATACTCTGTGCCACCTCCGGCCCTATCCCATGAACACTCACCATCTCATCCCGTGTCTTACGGGATAGAGCGTCCACGCTCCCGAACTCCTCGAGCAGAATCCGTGCCACATGTTCCCCGACCAGCGGTATGCCCAGGCTGAACAGAAATCTGTCGGCAGACACATCCTTGGAGCGTTGCAGGGCTTCGAGCAGATTGGTCGCGGATTTCTCAGCCATGCGCTCCAGGCTCGCCAATGTGCCCGCGGCCAGGGAATAGAGGTCCGCTGGGTTGTTCACCAGCCCCTGATCCACCATCTGCTCAACCAGCTTCACGCCCAGCCCCTCGATATCCATTGCGTTTCGAGACGCGAAATGCTGAATGGTCTGCTTCAGTCTCGCTGCACATGACACGTTCACGCACCGTTTCGCGGCTTGCCCTTCAGCGCGCACCGCCCTGGAATCGCACACAGGGCAACTGTCCGGAATAGTGTAAGGGAGACTGTCTTCGGGCCGCAGTTCATGGATGACCCGAACCACTTCCGGGATTACATCGCCGGCTCTCTGAATTACTACAGTGTCCTGTTCACGCACTCCTTTGCGGTCGATTTCATCCTGATTGTGCAAGGTAGCGCGGCTGACTCGAACCCCACCGATTTCCACAGGTTCCATAATCGCCACTGGAGTCAGGGCGCCTGTCCGGCCTACCCCTATTTCAATCTTCAGAATTCTCGTGGTCGCCTGTATAGGTTCGAACTTGAACGCAACGGCCCATCGGGGGGACCGGGTCTTGACCCCGAGCGCAGTCTGAGCGGCCAGGGAATTGACCTTGACGACCGCTCCGTCAATTTCATGCGGGAGTCGCTCCCGGATATTCTGGAGCCGAGTGTAGTGGTGGAGTACAGCGTCAATATCTTGGCATAGCTCGGTCTGTTCCAGGTTGACCGGCAGTCCCAATTCTCTCAGGCCGTGCAGCAGATCCCAATGTGTTTCCGGCAATTCAGCTTCCACACGGCCCACACCGTGAGCGAGAAAGTTCAGGGGCCGGTCCGCGGTGATCCTGGGGTCCAATTGGCGTATTGAGCCCGCGGCCGCGTTACGGGGATTGGCAAACCCTGGGAGTCCTAACTCATCCCGCTCGCTGTTGAGCCTGTCGAACTCAGCCCTGTTCATGAAGATCTCGCCCCTCACATCTACTATTGGGACGCGGGCCAATATCCCATTCCCGGCCAGTCTCAGGGGAACAGCCCTTATGGTGCGAACATTGGCGATCACATCCTCGCCGGTGAGGCCGTCCCCCCGTGTGGACGCGCCCACGAGAACGCGGTCTTCGTATACCAGTTCCACAGCCACGCCGTCGAGCTTGGGCTCCACCACATAGGAGACCGGATCGCTTGTGTCCAGACCCTTCCTGATACGAGCGTCAAAATCGAGAAGCTCCCCCTCGTCAAACACGTTGGAAAGAGACAGCATGGGGGTCGCGTGTTCCTTCTGCCCAAACTTCTCCAGTGGCTCCCCCCCCACGCGCTGCGTGGGAGAATCAGGAGTGACAAGTGCAGGATGAGCGCGCTCCAGGTCTTCCAGTCTCCTGAAAAGGCGGTCGTACTCTCGGTCCGAGATCTCCGGTGAGTCCATAGCGTAATAGAGATGGTCATGGTGTCTGATCTCTTCCCGGAGTTCGTCCACATCGTGAACAATATCCGGGCGGGCTTTCCCTCTATGTTGTTGTGATGGCCCGCTCATAGCTTCACCGTGCGGATTCAGGATGTTGAGTTGCACTTTCCCACGTACACAATACTATCCGCATGTGCCGGGTAAATCAAATGGCAGCGGCCTTCCCTTCCCTCCTCCAAAAAAAAGACGGCGCTGAAAAGCGCCGCCCAGTCCGGACACAACGTCCAATCAATCAAATGGGGGCAGGACAAGAGACTCGTCCGCGACCCAAAAGGTCCAAAAGTTCATTTTCCTCTTGAGCGGGAGTAAAGTGTCTATTTCTTCCCGCCGAACTTGCCTGTGAAAACCGCCCGTAATGTCTTCCCTTTTTCGTCCTCGAAAACAGCGGTTCCGTTGGTGATCGTAATCGGGAACGCCATGTCGGGAATAGTCTTCCACCACCCGACCACGTGTGCTCCGGCTGACTTTCCTGCCTTCTTGACCCGCTCTACATTCTGAGCGCCGACCATGAGGCTGACGATTGTCGGAAACGCCTCATTAGTGGCTATGACTCTCAGCTGATTGGTCTTGCCGGCGGGAATCCAGGCATCCTCGTATGAGGTGACGGTGTTCACCTCGAAGCCGTCAAACTCAATGGTGAATGAAAGCTCATCCAACATTACGGCTTCTTTGTTGGGGTTCTTGATATTGAGGACATACGCGGTGTTCATAGTGCTGGAGTATCCGTATTTCCCAACCGTTTCCACCTTCTTCTTGGGATCCTTCTTGTCCGGCAGCATAAGCTTGGGTTTTACGAAGAACGGTTGAATTGTCGCCACCTCGACTCTCTCCAACGTAATGACCGGAGCTTCGAAGGCCATGACCGGCACCGCTGTGAATGCCAGGATGACCAGCAGAGCAGTTGAGATTGTCAATATCCTATTCATATTACCCTCCTGTTGAGGCAATCTAGGCTAACCATCGTTTACGCCGTTTATAGTGCTTGACGTCGCGAAAACTCTTTCTGCCGCCCACATCGGTCAAGCCCAAGTAAAAGTCCCTGATGTCAGGGTTCTCCTTGAGCTTCTCGGAAGTGTCGTTCATAACTATACGTCCGTTTTCCATTACATAGGCGTGCGGTGCGACAGTCAACGCCAGCTTCACGTTCTGTTCCACCAGGAGCATCGGAATCTTCTCCTTCTTGTTGAGCTGCCGGATGATCTCGAAGATCTCCTTGATCAGCAAAGGCGCCAGTCCCATGGACGGTTCATCGAGGAGCATCAGCTTCGGCTGAGCCATCAATGCCCTTCCGATCACGCACATCTGCTGTTCTCCTCCGCTCACGAAGCCTGCTACCACGCTTCGGCGTTCCTTGAGCCTCGGGAAGTACTCGTAGACCATCTCAAGTCGGTCCTTCAGCCCAGTGGGCCTCAGATGACCACCCACATAGAGGTTCTCTTCGACCGTCAAGTGCTCGAAGACGCGCCTCCCTTCGATGATCTGGAAGATGCCTCGTTTCGAGATATCCTCCGCTTCCAGCTTATGGATGCGCTCTCCCAAAAACTCGATGCTCCCATCGGTAACTTCGCCGTCCTCATGTTTGAGGAGACCGGAAATCGCCTTGAGAGTCGTGCTCTTCCCCGCGCCGTTTGCGCCGAGTAGAGCAACGATCCCGCCCTCAGGGACTTGAATGGAAATACCCTTGAGGACGAGGATCACCTCGTGATATCTGACCTCGATATTGTTGATCTCCAAGACATTGCCGTTCTCAGCCACAATCATCTCCCTTTTCTCGCCGGATGCAGCTCAGCGTGGTGAAACTCGCGCATGGGGCGGTCCGACCACCCCATGGTCCTTAACTACCAACCAAGCCAGCTGGCCCATTTGTCGGCGTATTTCTTCTTCATGTCGATCTTCTCGAGCAGTTGGATCTTCCCGTCCTTGATCGAATAGACCATGGATACGCCACTTGGTCGGTGGTCGGTTGCGGTATAGGTAACCGGGCTTCGGCCGAGCGCTCCCGGCTTACCGAACGGCACCCAATCTCTGAAGGTCTCAAACGCGGCCTTGATGGCCGGTCCCTTGAGACTGCCCTTTTTGTCCGCTATGGACAGGGCGTCCTTGATCATACCGAATTTCACCCAGGCCTGGACCGTCCGGATGTCTCTCCTACCTGGAGCGACTCCGGGGTTGATCTTCTTGGTGTATTTGATGACTTCGTCCATCATGGGCACGTCCATACCCAGGAACGCGCACGCGGCCACGCCGATGACACCTTCGCCCGCCTTGCCTGTCAGCCTCACCAGGTTCTGGTCAAATCCCCAGTTGTTGACGATGTGATCCGCACCCAACTTGAGCATGTAAGCATCTTTCACAGCCGTGGCCACCGACATGGTGGTGTTGCCGTGCCAGACTATGGTGGGGTTCTCCTTCTTGGCGCCCAGGACCTGGCTCTTGGCGTCAAGCGCCACCAGGGAAACGTCCTGGTCCTTGCCCACCTCTATGCCGAGCAACTTGGCCTGATCCTTGATCGCCTTAATAGGAGCGCTCGCGTAGGGGGACGAAAACATGTAGAAGCACACCAGTTTGGGCTTCTTGCCCGCTTTCCTCTCCTTTTCCCACTTCGCGGAGTTCCAAACTTTTTCATACCACGTGGTCAGGCAGGCCCTGGCGTTGGTAGAATAGTCGGTCCCGTACACGAAGTTGTACGGTGTCTTCTTGGGATCGCAAAGATGGCCTGAGAAGGAATCCGACAGAGCTACCATCTTGTCCCTGTTAACCGTAGGGGAAAGAGCCTCGGTGTCGCCGGTGCCCCACTGGCTCAACATAGCGATCTTGTCGTAGTCTCTAAATCTCTTGTAGATGGTTATCGCCTCGGGGACCCGGTACCCGTAATCATAGAGCAGCAGCTTGATCTTCTTGCCGTTAATGCCTCCGTGGTCATTTATGTAGGCCACGCACTCCCTGATTCCCAGGGCCATGTCCTTTCCAACGTCGGACGTGGCGCCGGTCATGTCATTGATCGATCCGACCTTGATCTCTCCCGCGCCAAAGGCCGGCGAGCAGAGAAAAAGCAAAGCCAATCCTAAGAGTAGAATTCTCTTACCCATATTGCACCTCCGTGTTTCTTATGGTGAAATAGCACATTCCTTGTATGGTTTCCTCGTCTTGATTCCCTGCAATCCACCTCCTTCTTGAATTGGAGAACTCCGTTTACGCTCCTTTTCCCATGTAGGAAAAGGGCCATAGATTGAAGTAATTCTTCACCTGCCAATATCTGTAAGCAAGGCCGTTGGGCTCATAGATGAGGAAGAAAATGACAGAGAGGCCAAATGCGGATTCCTTGAAAAAGATGAACTTTGTGGTCATCCACCCCAACTGGGGGTAGGTTTCCATAAGACTCCCGCTCAACCCGAGCACACCCATTTCCAGGAGTTTGAACACCATCACCACGAACACTGAACCGAACACGAGCCCCTGAATGCTGCCGACCCCCCCTATGAGGATTATGCCGACCCACAGCAGAGAGTAAAACCACTCGTAATGCTCGGGACTGACAAAGGAAAGCGCTGAAATATAAAAGGCGCCCGCTATCCCCGCGAAGAATCCCGCCACAAAGAAGGCCAGAAGCTTATACCAAATTATGTTCACGCCGATAGCCTCGGCCGCGATATCGTTGTCACGGATTGCCACCCATGCCCGGCCCACCTTGGAGCGCACCATGTTCCCCATTGCCAACAGACACAGGGCAACCAGAACCAGCGACAAGTAGTAGACCTTAGTGTCGGAATCGATCTCCCAGGGCCCAACCTTGATCGTGCCGGGAGGAAGTGAGAAGTAGTGACCGCGACCGCCGATCCGGCTCACATACTGCGTGATCACGAACGGCACGGTAATCCACTGGGCCGCCATGGTGGTCATGATCAGGTAAAACCCCTTCACACGAGCTGAAGGAAGCCCAAACAGAACAGACCATAGTCCGGCCACGATTCCCGCGCAAATCACACTTATGGGATAGGCCAAGCCGGCATCGACAAGGAACTTGGGCCAAGGGACGAAGAGCACCATCATCGCGCTGCAATACGCGCCCACTGCAACGAACGCAGCGTGTCCCAGGGTTATCTGCCCACAATAGCCGATGAGCAGCTGCACGCCCAAGGCAGCGAGAATATAATAGTTGATCGTATAAGCCACGCTCACCCATTGTGCGCCGACCACGTGGGGAAGAGCGAGGAGGGCTACCACCATGAAGATCATCTTCCCCTTGATAAAGGGGGTCCGCCACCATGTCTGTTCCGCCTCGTATGATTGATGATAGATGCCGCTGGGAAGATAACTCATGGCCTAGACCCTTTCTATGCGTTCCCAACCCCAGAGACCAAAGGGTTTGAACAGGAGGAAAATCACCATGAACACAAAAGGAGCCACCTCTTTTATGCCGCCGGGGAAGTATTGATCAAGATAGCCACCGGAGAGGTTCTGCAACAACCCGATGGTTATTCCACCTACGATTGCGCCTGGAATGGAGTTGAGGCCGCCGAAGACAACCACGGGCAGGACCAGCAGACCCAGCATACTTACCGAGTAGTTGAGCCCATTGATATTTCCCAGAAGCGTTCCGCCTACTCCCGCCGCCATAAACGCAATGCCCCAGGCCAGCGCGTATACGAATTTGGCGCTCACACCCAGCGACAACGCGGCCATCTCATCGTCCGCGCACGCCTGCATGGACAGGCCCCACCGTGTGTATTTGAAAAAGGATACGAATATGATCATCAGGGAGATCGCGGCCACGAAACTCCACAGATAAACCTGGCCCACGGCCACGCCCCAGACAACTATCGGGTCTATGGGAAATACGGTGGGCAGAAACACCTGTGTGTCAGTATCCCAAACGATGAACACCATCCCTTTGAAAAAGAAGGACAGTCCCACCGTAACCATGATCACGGCCAGGATCGGCTCACCGATCATCTTCCTCAGGAACAGTCGCTCCGTAACGAGCCCCAGGAGAAGTCCCGTTATAATTGTCCCTATAAGGGCGAGAATAAATGCATAGTGGACCGGCAGCCCGTGTCCTACGAAGCTCTGATATAGTGACAGACAGACGTATCCGCCGATCAGAGTCAATTCGCCCATTGCAAGGTTCAGGACGCCCGAACACTTGTAGATGAGCACCCAGCCAAGCGCTACGAGCGCGTAAATCGAACCCAGCATGACCCCTGTGGTGAAGAGTTGAAGGAACATCTCCATTACTTCTTCCCTCCTTCCTGCGGCACGTCCTGGATTCGGATATCCTGCTTGATTTGAACCACCCTGCCGTCCTCGTAGGTGATGTTGGTATCCATGTTCAGCATCTCCATTTCCGAATAGAGCGCGTCTATGATGTCTTTGTAACGGTTTTCCACAAACGCCCGGCGAATCTTCTTGGTCCGCGTCAGTTCCTCATCGTCCGCATCAAACTCCTTGTAGAGATTGGCGAATCTCGTGATCTTCGCGGCTTCGGGAAGCGTTCGGTTCATTTCCATGAGCGGTCCCTGGACCAAATCGTAGACCTCCGGCATTTGCGAGAGCTCGGGATAACTGGTGTAGTTGATCCCGTGATCCTCGGCCCATTTCCCCACCGTGTTGTAATCAATACAGACTATGGCCGTGACGTAAGACCTTTCGTGGCCTACGATCAGGGCGTCCCTAAGGTAGGGGCTGAACTTAAGGCGCGCCTCCAGGAATTGCGGTGAAGACTTGCTCTCGTCGCTGAGGATCATGATATCCTTGGTCCTGTCAAAGACCACCAGATGCCCGTCCTCATCGATGAACCCCGTGTCTCCCGAATGGAGCCAACCATCTGTGAGGGTCTTCGCGGTTTCCTCCTCCATCTTGTAGTACCCGATAAAGACCGACGGACTCTTGGAAATGATCTCTCCGGTCTCGGTTATGTCAATTTCCGTCTCTGGAATCGGGACCCCCACGGTGTCGAACTTCACGTCACCGTCGCGATGGACCACTGATATGCCGGCAATCTCCGTCTGCCCGTAGATCTGCTTAAGATTCACCCCCAAGGCATGAAAGAATCGAAAATGGTCGGGGCCCATAGCCGCTCCGCCCGAGTAAGCGTGACGAACCCTGCTGAGTCCAAGATAGTCGCGGATCTTTTGGAAGCACACCAGGTTCGCTAATCCCCTAAGGAACTTCAGGTACAAGGGAATACGCTTCTTCTCGAATTCCAGTTCCGCGCACCGGTACCCGATCTTCATTGCCAAGTTATAGGTGGTACGCTTAAGCCATGTGGCATCCAGGTGTTTGACCTGCACGTCCCTTACGAACTGTTCGTACATGCGAGGGGGGGCGAACATGACGTGCGGACCGATTTCCCTGACGTTGTGTTGAGCGGTCTCAGGCTCCTCAGGGAAATTGATGGTAAAACCGATCTGCAACCCGCAAGAAATGGACATCATCTGTTCGCCGATCCAGGCAAAGGGCAGGTAGGACACGAAGTCGTCGGAAGGCACGCACGGGTCCACACTCATGAGGTTGTGCCCCATGGTGAGCATATTCCAATGGGTCAGAAGCGCGCCCTTGGGGAGCGCGGTCGTTCCTGATGTGTAGAAGAGCAGACACACGTCGTCGCCCGTTCTCTCATTCACCAGCTTCTTGAACAGTCCGGGATCTTCCGCGTCCTTCTTCTTCCCCAGCTCCATCACCTGTTGCAGGCTGATCAGCATGGGATCGTCGTAGTGTCTCAGCCCTTTGGGATCATCCCAGATAATCTTCTCCAGTTTTGGACACTTATCCCGGATGGCAAGGGCCTTATCCACTTCCTCTTGACCTTCGGCCACGTAGAATTTTGAGTCGGAGTGGTCAACAATGTACTGAACCTCGTCCATCAGGCAGTCCTGGAAGAGCCACACACCGATGCCACCGGCGCACATGGCCGCCATCTCGGTCCAGAGGGCCTGAGGGCGATTGTCGCCGATCATGATCACCTTGTCCTCCTTCTCAAGGCCCAAAGCAACCAAACCGAGCGTAATGTGCTTGACGTTATCATGGTATTGGGCCCAGGTAATGGGACACCAGATACCGAACTCCTTCTCACGCATGGCCACTCTACCCTCACCGAATCTCTCGCACTGGGAGACAAACAGCTTGGGCAGCGTCAGATCCTTGGTGATCTCAATCTCGCCATCAAAAAATTTCTCATCTGCGGCTGACATACAGATCCTCCACATCGCCGAGATAGGCCTTAATGACCTCCGGGTTATTCTGGACTTCATCGGGGGTGCCTTCCGCGATCTTCACTCCGAAGTTCAAGCTCATCACCCGATCCGATAGGTCCATGACCACGCCCATGTCATGTTCGACCAGCACGCACGTGACCTTCCATCGCTCGTCTTCGTTAATATCGATAATGAAACGAGCCATGTCCTCCACTTCTTCCAGGTTGAGCCCGGCCAAAGGCTCGTCAAGAAGGATCACTTCCGGTTGCAGGGCCAGCGCACGCGCCAGCTCTATGCGTTTCTGTAATCCGTAGGGGAGCATGCCGGTTACTTCATGCCGCACCGCTTCAATTTCCAGCAGGTCGATGATCTCTTCTTCAATGAATTTCCGATGCTCGACTTCTTCCCGGGAGGTCGGCCCCCAGTACACGGCCGAACCGATAATGCCCGACCGGAGGTGCATGTGACGCCCGAGCCGAATATTGTCCAACACCGTCATCCCGCTAAACAGCTCGATCTTCTGAAAGGTGCGCGAAATGCCCAGGGCGGCCCTTCGGTACGGCTTCATCCTGGTGATAGACTGGCCCCTGTAGAGCACATCCCCCTTTTGAGGGTGGTACAGGCCGTTGATGCAGTTCATCATGCACGTCTTGCCGGCTCCGTTCGGCCCGATAATGGAGAATATCTCACCCTTTCTGAGGGTAAAGCTCACATCGGTCAGGGCCGCGACGCCGCGGAAGGACAGAAAAACATTCTTAGCCTCCAGTAAGACCTCCGACATTCCTAAACCCCTTTGCGTATTCCAGTTATGAAGCCGGGCCCTCCGGCGGGGCCGCCTCGGTCCCGCTCATGACCGGCTTGAGGTGACCGGAATTACCTGTTTGTGCTTCTTCGTTTTCCCACTTCATCTGCCCGTCTGCCAGATAAGAGGTCCTAACCTACCAAAACGCGGATGACAGGTCAAGCTTTCTCATGCGTCAAATTCTTCGATCAGAAAAAGTTCTCCAAAGACACGTTGGATACTCCCTCTTCATCTGACCCAATGGACTCGCGTGATCATGACGGCAGTCCTATTGAAAAGTCAAGATGAAAAATGTTATAGCTGGTAAGGCGTCAGTGTCACGGGGCAGATCTTCTCATGGAGCGTGTCATTGCGAGGAATGACACGACGAAGCAATCCCCATATCCACTGTGCAGGAGATTGCTTCCTCCGGTTCAAGCCCGGAGTCGCAATGACATCTGGAGATGTTAACCCCGAATTATTTAGGGGTTACTATAGCTGGGCTGTTATCAGGTCCGGGCGCGCTGGGGCGCAATCGTTCCGTGGTCGAATTCCGGCGGCCGCGCCGGAACCGAAATGACCCACGGCCTGTTCGCCAATGGGCCGCTTGAATCGCTAAACATCATGCTCTATTGTGGCAAGATAATGGGGCGGCCCCCAAACTCAGGGGCCGAAACAGAGGAGACAACGAATGGCAGGTGAAGAGGTTCTTCAAAGAGAACTCCAGGACGGGATTCTAACACTGACGATCAACCGTCCCAAAGCCTTGAACTGTTTCAATATGCCCCTTCTGCGAGTCTTCGGCGAAATCGTCCACGAGATCGCGCTGGACAAGGCAGTGAGGGTGGTCATTATCACCGGTTCCACACAAGGCAAGAACGCGTTCAGCACCGGTGCGGACCTCAAGGAAAGGGCCGGCATGTCTCCTGATGAGGTCCTGCTGTTCATAAGTACCATCCGCAATCTTTTCACAGCAGTAGAAGAGCTTCCGAAGCCCGTAATTGCCGCGGTCAACGGGTATGCATTCGGTGGAGGGCTGGAGCTGGCCTTGGCTTGCGACATCAGACTGGCATCCGAAAGCGCGATCGTAGGCCTTACGGAAACCAGCTTGGCCGTCATTCCCGGCGCGGGGGGGACACAAAGGCTGCCACGTGTGGTCGGCGTGGCCAGGGCAAAAGAAATGATCCTGCGGGCCCGGCGCATTAAGGCCCCGGAGGGTCTCCAAATCGGGCTCTTTCTGGACGTGCTGGAACCGGATCGCCTCTTGCCCGGAGCCAGGGAGATCGCGGAGGAGATACGCGCCAACGCGCCGGTCGCGCTGGCCCAGGCAAAATACGCGGTCAACAAGGGAAGTGAAGTCAGCCTGCCTGTTGGGCTGGCAATTGAATCCAACGCATACGCGGTGACCATTCCCACAAAGGACAGAATCGAGGGGCTCACCGCGTTCAGAGAAAAGAGAAAACCTGTCTATACAGGTGAATGAGGAGGTTGATCTAAATGGCCTTTGAGTTGAATTATCCCAAGAAAGTTCAGTTCAATGATATTACGGTCCGAGACGGGTTTCAGCACGAAGAAATCTGGATACCCACCGAAGCCAAGCTCTACTATCTTGAAGAGCTGATCCTGTGCGGGTTCAAACACCTGGAGGTGACCAATCTGGGCAATCCACGCAGCATGCCCCAATTCAAGGACGCGGAGGATCTATTTAGGCAGTTGCGAGACTCCAGGAAGCTCTCCCGGAAAGGCGTAAACTGGGACGACATCACCCTCACCGCGATCACCATCAGGGAAAGATCCGTGGATCGGGCCATAGCGGCCAAGAAAGAAGGGTGGGGGCCGGATCGAGTTCTTATGATGGTATCCACCGATGAGGAACACCACTTCGCCAACTCGGGCACGACTCTGCCGAACTACTGGGCCGAAGCCAAGCGCTGCACTGAGAAGTGCAACGCTGCGGGCATTAAAATGAATGGGACCGTTTCCACCATCTGGGGGTCGCCGATTTCCGGCCCCACCAGGCTGGAACACGCAGTCGAATTCACAAAGAGGTGGCTCGAAATCGGCGCGGCGGACATCGAACACGCGGACCACGACGGAAGCGCGCCCCCGGACCAGGTGTACAAGTATTTCTCGATGATCATGGACGAGATCCCGGATCCGAGCCTTCACGTGGCGCACTTTCACGTCACACGCGGGTGGGGAAACGCCAACGTGCTCGCAGCGCTTCAAGCCGGCATAGAGATATTCGAGGGCACTCTCGGAGGCCTCGGGGGGCAGCCCGCCAACTTTCTGGATCGCGTTCCCGTGAGTGGGACCGGCGCCTACTACTATCGTGATCCCAATGTGGTGGGTCTGCAGAGCATTGAAGACATGGTCCTTATGGTGGACGAGATGGGCGTGGAAACGGGCATCGACGTGGATCGGCTTCTGGATCTCGGCGCAATGATGGAAAAGACGGTGGGCCGCCGGCTCAGATCGGAATCGATTCTCAACGGCCGAATCCCGAAAGAGCCCCGAGAGGAGTACAAACGGAAAGGACTCACTCAACTCAAGGAGAAGCTCGGAGAGAATCCCGGACAACAGTACCCGGCAGATTGGGCCGAGAAGCCGAAATACGAAGTTAAATAGTCCCACGTCATGGCAGTGGACCTATGGTGATGCGCATTGATATTCGATGCTAAGATCACCCTCCCCCTTCCCGTCAAGGGAAGGGGGAGGTGTCCTATAGGCGTCAACTTAGGCTGTGCTGACGAGATGTTCCGGAGGAACATTGGATAGTAGCCCGGCGATTCATCGCCGGGTATGGCGTACCTACCGACCGTCCCTCCGGGACTCGGGAGTCGCCTTGTAAGGACAGCGTACCCCGAATGAATTCCGGGGCTACTATCAGGAGTCCCTCCGGGACTCGCTGTCTGTTCACCAGGTTTGCGCCCATGCCCCCGCACAAGGAGGTTAGGATCATGGACCCTCTCTGGGTACCGTCACAAGAACGGATCAACAACACCAACATCATCCGGTATATAAAATTCGTCAATGACGAGTATTCCCTGAACATCGACGGTTTCCAGGCCCTGTACCAGTGGTCCATCGACAACAGGGAGGATTTCTGGGCTTCCATATGGGATTTCGGGGAAGTCATAGCTTCCAAGCCTTATGATAAGGTGTTGGAGGATTCACCCACCATGATGGGGGCCAAGTGGTTCCTCGGTTCCAGACTGAACTTCGCGGAGAACCTCCTTCGGTTCCGGGATGATCGGGACGCGCTGGTGTTTCGAGGTGAGGACGGGAAGACCGAGCGGATCACCTATGCTCAGTTGTACGATCAAGTGGCCAAAATGGCCCGGTCCCTCCGCGAAGCGGGAGTGGTCAAAGGGGATCGCATAGCCGCTTTTGTGCCCAACATCATTCAGACCGTAGTGGCAATGCTCGCGACCACGAGCATCGGCGCAATATGGTCCTCGTGTTCGCCGGATTTCGGAATCAAGGGTGTATTGGATCGGTTCGGTCAGATCAAGCCGAAGATCCTTTTCACTGCAAACGGATACTCATACAACGGCAAGATCCACAGTTCCCTTGACAAGATCAGCGGCATACTCAAGGATCTGCCCGATATCGAAAAGGTGGTCGTGATTCCTTTCACGGAAGAGAGGGCCGATATCAGCGCGATTGCGAACGCGGTCCATTACGCTGACTTCCTCTCCAAAGCTGACGGCCTTGAGATCGAGTTCGAGCAAACCCCGTTTGATCATCCTGTGTACATCATGTACTCCTCGGGCACCACCGGCCTGCCCAAGTGCATGGTTCACGGCGCAGGCGGTACGCTTATCCAGCACCTGAAGGAGTTGCTCCTCCACTCCGATGTCAAGCGGGAAGACAAGATCTACTACTTCACCACTTGCGGTTGGATGATGTGGAACTGGCTGGTCAGTTCGCTTGCGGTCGGCGCTACCATACTGTTGTTCGACGGCTCGCCGTTCTATCCGGACCCCGGGGCCATCTTCAAATATGCTCAGGATGAGAAGATGACCATATTCGGCACCAGCGCGCGCTATGTCGCAGGTGTGGAAAACGCGGACCTGAAACCCAAGGACCAGTACGATCTGTCGAGCCTTAAGGCCATGTGCTCCACCGGATCCCCTCTAGCCGAGGAGAGCTTCCGATACATATATCGAGAGGTCAAAGAGGACCTGAATTTGGCCTCCATTTCCGGTGGGACGGACCTCGTTTCTTGCTTCGCCCTCGGCTGCCCGATCCTTCCGGTCTATGAAGGTGAACTGCAATGCCGCGGCCTCGGGATGAAGGTTGAAGCATTTGGCCCGGACGGAAAACCGGTTATCGGACAACAGGGGGAACTGGTCTGCTCCGCTTCATTTCCCTCACAGCCGATCTACTTCTGGGACGACCCTGACGGGGCCAAGTACACGAAGGCCTATTTCGATGTTTATCCTAACATCTGGCGCCACGGCGACTTCATAGAGATCACCGAATACGGCGGCGTCAAGATATATGGACGTTCCGACGCCACACTGAATCCATCGGGGGTCCGTATCGGCACGGCTGAGATCTACAGACAAGTGGAGGCAATGGACGAGATCACGGACAGCATCGTAGTTGGACAGAATTGGGAAAACGACGTGCGAGTGATACTCTTCGTCAAACTGACGGAAGGTGTGCAATTGGACGAAGATCTGGTCAAGAAGATCAGGACCAACATCCGGGTCAACACCACTCCACGGCACGTTCCCGAAAAGGTGCTCCCTGTCGCGGATATCCCGGTGACACTCAACGGCAAGAAAGTGGAAATGGCCGTGCGAAACGTCATCGAAGGCAAACCGGTCACCAACAAGGACGCGCTGGCCAACCCCGAATCCCTTGACATGTACGCGAATCTGCCCGAATTGCAGACCTGAGCGCGGTAGCGCTGGAAGAAACACGCGGGGTGCTGATTTTCCCCAAAAGGGGCGGCGCCCCGCATTCCTCACAATCCACTTTCCCCCCCCCGGCGCTGCACCCCCAACACTCAGTATAGCTTGACCCTGTCGCTCCATTTCCCTACTCTCACAGGATATTCTGAAAACTCCGTTTGACCAGCACGCAACTTCGGAACTTTCATTCGCTCAGGGGGCGGAAATGGATGAAAAGAAAAGGGTAAAGGTCAAGTAAGTCGTTGCAGACATAAGGGCCGGGCTCAGCGATGACGAGTTGAAGGAAAGACATCTGCTCACGGAAAACCAGCTTGAAGAGCTTTTCCGCAAACTTGTGGAAGCAGGGGTGATCACGCATTCAGAAATCGACAGCAGGAAGTCTCTTTTCGCCGAGGAAATCGAATGGCCTCCCGGGTCGGATCGTCCGGCGCCCATCACTCCACAAGAATCTTGGTCCCGTCCCGAGGATGGTCACCCACCGGGCACCCGAGTGAAGGCCGGCCCTCTTGACCATCCCCCGGCCAACCTGGGCAGGAACGCGGCCATTGGGATCGTGGTCGGAATAATTGTGACGTTAGCCGGAAGAATCGTGGTCCATGCCGGCCATGACTACGCGGCCATTGGACTGCTGCTTGGGCTGGTCGGGTTCGCGGTTTTCATGTGGGGTTGCTACTGTCTGGTGAAGAAGAAAGGCTACCACGGCGCCTTTACATTGTTCGGGCTTCTCGGTTGCATAGGCCTGTTGGTCCCCTTGCTGATTCCCGACAAGTTCACGGGAAAGACCACAAGGGGAACAGCAATTATCGTTGCAGTCGTCGCCGGCTTTGTGCTGACAGCAATCATCGGCATTGTCCTTGCCATAGGGATTCCCTACTATGTTTCGTTCAAGCGCACCGCTTGTGACAGGATGGCAATGGCAAACGTGTCAAAGCTCGGAGCCGCGTTGGAGCGCTTCGCAAACGAACGCTTTGATCATAATTGCGGTTCCGGGGGCGTGACCCCGGAAACGATAAAGTATATTGTCGGTCCCTATTACGGTTGGGGCGGAACAAACCGGCAATGCAGTGTAAATGTGAGAGTTGTAGGGAATGAAGTCCACGGCTGCGCGATGAAAGGGAGCAAGCCCGGGAGACCCGCCGAGCGCTACATCTATAGAGTGAGACTTGATTCGGGCGCGGACCTGCCCATGAAGATCGGCCCCTGTTCAGGACAAAGCTATGGCGGGTCGAACGGTACGTGCTATGACAAGAGCATCCTGGATTCGGAGTGCAATCTCGTCAGACCCAAAGGGATCAAATGTGTGTATCCACGCAGGCAGTGAGATCGACTCCCTGCTGACGCGAATCCGGACTCAATCTTCCAGGGGGACCTCCAAGGAGCCAATCAACCAACAGGCGAGATCAGTCGTCCCTTCGGGACTCGGGTTTTCCTTCGTTAGGACGGCTTACCCCGGAATGAATTCCGGGGCTACTATCAGGAGTCCCTCCGGGACTCTTCTGAGGATAGGCTTCTGTTCTTACTACAGTGGTTCTCGAAAAGAATTTCCGATTACTCTGAGAATCAGTCATGTGGGGCAGGCTTTCCAGCCTGCCAGTCCGTGAGAATTTTCGAGAACTGCTATAATGGCTATTGCAAGTCCCATGTGCGTGTTGCCCGGTGTGAAGAGGGCGTAGCATGCTACGCCCCTACGAAGACCTGCTCCCGACAGCTTCCGAAATCCGTGGATGTGCTTGAAGTTCCCCCTCGTAAGTCAACGATTACCCCCTGCCTAATTGTTCGCTCCCCTCAGATCACTCCCTGGCTTGATAGGCTTTCAAAGTCATCCTTGGAGAAGCCCAATTGAGACAGGATCTCGTGAGTGTGCTGCCCCAACAACGGAGAGGGCCCGTATTCGGCCGACGGGGAATCTGAGAGCTTCAGGGGAGAAGCCAACTGCCGTTGTCCGTCCGGGTTTTCTTGCAGCATGTTCCTGGCCTTGACAAGCTCCGAGTCCATAGCGTCCTCCAGTTTCAGAACAGGTTCGCAGCACGCGTCGTGGTCCTTCATCAGAGCGACCCACTCGTCCAGGGTGCGGGACGCGAAGACCTTTCCAACATCCTCCACTATTTCCGGACCGCCGAACTGGTTGCCCATGAGGTCCTGTCGGTCGACAGCTATGCAGAAATTCTGCCAGAACTTGAACTCAAGGGCCCCCAATGACATGTACCGGTCGTCTTTGGTCCGGTAGAGGCCGTAACACGGAATTCGACCGGTGAGGAACATTCCACCGGGGATCGGTTGATCCATCCCCGAAGCCACCCCGCTGAATATCGCGGTCGTGAGCGACAAAGAGCCGTGGAACATGGAGACATCCACCATTTGCCCTTTGCCTGTGCTCTGACGCTGAATCACCGCCGCGAGCAGTCCGGTCAAGCCCATGAGGCTGCCGCCTGCCAGGTCGGCTATCTGGATTCCGGGTATGACCGGCTCCCCAGCCTTGGTGCCTGTTATGCCGATGATGCCCGCAAGGGAGAGGTAGTTCGCATCGTGGCCCGCGCGTGAACGATTCGGACCATCCTGTCCGTACCCGGATATGGAAACCTGAATCAGGCGAGGCTGTCGCTCGCTCATGGTCTCGAAGCTCAGGTCCAGGTTTTCCATGGTACCCGGCCGAAACCCCTCAGCCACCACGTCGTACGTGTCCAGCAGTTCGAGGAACAATCGCCTCCCCTCCGGATGTTTCAGGTTGAGGCCGACGCTCTTCTTGTTGCGGTTGACCGCTTCAAAGAACGGGGCATTCTTCCCGGAGGGGGAGGCGCCGCCAAGGGCACGGGCGTAGTCTCCGCCCACGGGGTTCTCAATCTTCACCACATCCGCGCCCATGTCAGCCAAGAGCCAAGTCATGTACGGACCCGGGAGGTTCATTGTAAGATCCAACACCTTCAGTTCCTTGAGAGCTTGAGACATATCGCACCTTTCTGACCTTTGGAAATGGGACGCCGTTGGCGTGGTTCAGGATAGCATATTTCTATGAAGACGGATGCACTGGGAAATCCTCCGAGTTCCAGCTTTGCCCGCCTATCCAAGAGGGCGTAGCATGCTACGCCCCTACGGCTGGGATCCGTCGCTTTGGCGGCGCCTTCATGTTTCGTTGTGCCTCGATTTGTTGAGGCATGGAGGTCTGTAATCTTCTGCGCCATTCCTCGGAACCTGCTTACCATTAGATTAACGAAGAATCCAGACCGCGGGCGATCAGGCGCTCAAACTCCGGCGCGGGCGCCAGCCCCGGTAGATGAAACCTGTCGGCCAGATCCTCCAATCTCGCTTTTGATTCCTTGACACCACGTAGGCTGACCAACCTGGCGGGACCGTGCCAACAGTCGGGGAAACCAACCCCAAGAACGGCGCCGATATCCATGTCCGCGTAATCCCGGACCACTCCGTCGCTCAAACACCAGAACGCCTCATTGGCCATTCCCAGGAGCAGAATGTCCTGGGCCTCATCTTTGGTTGGAGTAGGGATTCCGCCGATCCGCACAATGTGCTCCAGCACGGATTCGTCAGGGATCATCTTTTTCGGGTCCAGATAAAAGCTGGGCTTGCCCGCGCCCACGTACCCAGCGGCATACACGCGGGCCAGGCTTTCCGGCACTCTCAACCTTTCGGGGAAGTGCCTTTCCACCAGCTTGGTTGCGTGGTATACCACAGAGCCCCCTGTCATGCCGTATACGCGAAGCGGACCTTGCAGGAATCCCGCCTCCATGGCCATGAGGTCCACATCCCAAGGGGAAATGCCCCTCTCGGCCAGCCTGAAACCGTTCATGACATAGGAGCCGAACGTGCGACTGGTGTAGAATCCCGGGCCGTCTCCAACCAGGATGACCGTCTTGCCCATTGCCCTGCCGCACGTCACTGCCGAGGCCACAGCGGCGGCGCCGGTCTCCGCCCCCTGGACCACCTCCAACAGCGGCATAAGAGGCACTGGTGTGAAATAGTGCATCCCCACTACCTGCTCAGGCCTGGCAGATCCTTGGGAAATCTCGGCCATAGGAATCGTGGACGTGTTGGACGCGAAAATGGTGTCGGGGTTGACTTCCTGCACTTGAGCAAGGACCTTGCGCTTCAGGGGAACATCTTCAAACACAGACTCTATGACAAGCGGGATACGCTCGAGTCTCCCATAATCCGCGGTCCAGTCAATGTTCGACATCACCGCGTCCTTGCGCCGAGCCGGCCATCGCCCCTTCTCCACCAGTTGGGAAAGGGCCTTGTCGATCCTATCAACTCCGCGGCGGCACGCGGGTTCGTCTACGTCAACCAGGAGAACTTTCATGCCACGGTCCGCGGCAACCTGGGCAATCCCCTGCCCCATCAGGCCCGCGCCGATCACGGCCAGCCGATCCGTCTTGACCGCCCGCTTCAGATCAACCTGGGCCAATCTGGGCCCTTGCTTTGTGAAAAGATAAAAGAAATCAACTTTGTTGCGCGTGTAGGGAGATTCCACGAGCGGGACCACCAGATCAATCTCATTGTCTGTTGCTTCCTGGAAGGGCAGCTTCAAACCGGCTTCCAGCGAATCTATCGCGGCTTGGAAATAGGGCCTGCAAGGCGACAGGGTGAACCTTGACCTGGCCTTGCCGATCACCTCTTGCGCTTCCTCGTCGGAGAGGCCGCCCGGTTCACGAAAACCGGGATCATAGTTGCGGTTGACAATTCCCTGATGCGCCCGGAGCCAGGCCACGGCCCGGGATTCGAGGTCGGCAAGCTCGCAAACGGTAACCATTCCGCTCGGGACGAACGCTTCAGCCGGACCGACCCTTGCGGTGGTTATCATTTGAACGGCCGCCTTGAACCCCACTACCCTCTTGAGCGTCTGGGTTCCACCGCCCGCCGGAAAAAGGCCCACGTTGACCTCGGGCAATCCCATCTTTGATCCCGATGACGCGAAAACATGGTCGCAGGCCCAAAGCAATAGCTCGAACCCACCTCCCAAAGCTGTTTGGCCCGCGAGCACAGCGACCACGGGGAAAGGGCTTTGGGCAAGCCCGGCGCACACGTCGTGAAATCTGCTCAAGAATACTCGCGCGGTTTGAGGTGTGCCCTCAATCACGACCTCCTGCAGATTCGCGCCGTCCAAGAAGCTCCTTTTCTTGGCCGAGGCAAGGATCACTCCCTTAACCTGATCCCTATCGGCACGAGTCATAGCTGATTCCATATCTGTCAGGAAGCGTCCCCCGATTGTGTTCACAGACCCCGCAGTGTCGATTACCAGCGTGGCGATTCCTGAATCCCGGTCAAGAGTATATGTAACTTCCGACATGTGGCTTCCTTTCCAGGCCCCAGCAGTGACGCCACGGGCTATTGAGACAGTGGTTCGATTCCACCGATGTAGCGGGTTAACCAACAGCCTCCTAGCGAAGATCTAAACGAGCTTTGGATCCCGTCACAGGATAGGAGTAGTGGGACAATATGAAAAGCCACTTTCCATCGCGCTTTTCAAGGACCCCCGTCCAGTTGGCCGGTACGGAGCGTTGTTCCTCTCCTTTGCCGGCTTTGACATCGCAGTAGGCCGCGAACCAGCCCACACTCCCGCTTGCGCCTACCATAATCTCACTGACATGAATGGCTACGGACCGCTCTTTGAAGGCCCATTCATAGTGGGCCCTTGTTTGTCCCACACCGACGCGACGGTCTTTGGGACCGTTTCCCACCTGGACCAGCATTGGGATGCGCGCCATGCCGGCCATAATGGCTGTGAGGTCCTTCTTGTTGTATGCCTTTACGTGTGCCTCAACAGCGGCCTTCACCTCGGCCTCCGGCTGCGACAAAGTTCTTGCCGCGAAGCCAGGGGTGGCAATCACAAGCAGAGCCGCTATCAATCCCCATCCAATCTTTCGTTGCATATGCTCCGTCTCCTTTCGTGGAGTGACCATTTACCGGTCATCGGCCACAATCCGCCTGGAGTCACGGCTCAACGTCAGGGTCCGTCGTCCATGCTCCTTTGTCATGCAGCCTAAGGATCACCCAAAAAACACCGGCCAGGAAGATGAAGGAACCCAGGGCAAACGCGGGATCCCACTTCGTGACAAAAAAGAGTGACTCGGTTCTTAGAACCGATTCCGAATAGTTGACCACCAGGGCTGCGAACAGATTTACCGCCGCGTGAATACCGATGGCCAACTCCAAGCTATTTGTCCTCAAGGTCACAAGGGCCAAGAAGAAGCCGACGAAGAAGTAATATGCCGTCATGGTCAGAGGGGCCAATGCCATTTCCGGATTGCGCAGGTGCACAGCTGTAAAAATCAAAGCCGACATGGTAGAGAGAAGTGAGATCCTCCTGGTGAAAAGGCCCATTGCCTGAAGCAGGTACCCTCGAAAGAGCAGTTCCTGAGAAGTTGTCTCAAGGGGGGTGAGTATCAAAACAACAGGAGCGAGCGCGAGCATGCGTCCGGGGTTCTGCGTCAGCCCGAACTCACCGGCGGCAAACAGGTACTCCACGGCACTCGACACGGAGATAAGGCCGAGAAACAGACCGAAGCCCAAGCCCACTCTCTTCCAGTTGATCTGTTGGGACGGAGTGACGAGGCTCAAGATTCGCCGTTTGTGAATGAAACGAACGGCAGCGAGCAGGCCCAGCATTCCTCCGATGACGGTCATGGCGAGCAGGATGTAATGGACAAAAGGGTCAAGCCCCAGGATCATGGAGGTCGATGAGTCGATCCCTGTATTGGGGTTGTTGTCAAGGGCTATCCAGATGCCGATGGCAAAGCCCAAGACAATATTCATGAACAAGCCGCCCAAGACAACCAATAGAATGCTCAGAAAATAGCGCCACCATTGATTATTTCCGAGCTTTGCCTGGTCGATGAAATCCATCGGCATGTGGTACCCTCCTCATAGTGCCGCAGTCCGGGAACCGAATCCCCTCTCCACTCCATTCCATTCCGTGACAGCCTCATACCGAAGAGTGTTCGAGCGCGCCCAAAAGCAATTCCACGCCGAGCGATATCATACCGCTTCGCCATCTAACAAGTAAAATCTCGGGGCCTACGATGGGGGATGCTCGAAGGGGGAGATGGTCTCCCCCTTTGAATCCAGGCGCAGCCGGCGCGCTCCTAATGGGTATGTCCGAGGCGAAGCCACGGACTGCTTGCTGACACGGACCTCTCTCGCGGCAAACCGGAATTACAATAGTATTCGCGAAATGGTATCAGATTTCCTCAACCTGAACAGCCGCTTCAGGGCAGAGCACTACGCACGCCTCGCAGCCGGAGCAGTCACCGGGCCTTTCCAGAGTGACCGATCCGTCATTCATGTCAAACACATCTTCCGGACACGTGCGAAAGCATTCCCCGCGCTGCTTACACTTTTCCTCATCTATCTTGGGCAGAAACACGTCCGACCTTCACTTTCTTCAAGACTTGGTTGGGTCCATGCCGTGGTCCGCGTTGGTGGATTTGCTTCACGGTCCCTATTCCCTGTTTCCTGTCATAAGGCGCCATCGGAAGACAATTGGTGAGTCCGCCAAGAGTTGAAACAGTCTTTCAACCTTCCGGACCCTGGCCGGGTACCCCATTCCGGGGAAAAGGCCGGCGGACATGGCCGGGACCGAAAAGAAATCCTTGATGACCTCGTCAGGGAGGCGGAAGTCCTCGACCCACGAGTCGTGGTCAGGGAACATCCTTGCGAAAACAGACTGAAACTCGACACTCTTCACCGGCCGTTTCAGGCTGACTCCAAGATTTCCATCCCGCTCCGCTCGCTCCACTGCATTGTTCCCGTCCTCGTCAAAGAGACCTTCCATGAACGTCAAGCCCACTGTTCCGCCCTTACCGAGTAGATCCCGGGCCTGCCGCAGACTCTCCTCATAGTCCGGCACAAGGAAGATGGACGCACTGTAGATTATGGCATCAAAGCTAAAGTCGAAATGGTCTGTAAGCTTAGCAGCGTCTCCCTCCACATAGACCACCCGGTCCGATTCACCGGTGAGTTTTCCGGCCTTCTCAATCATGGCCGAAGAGATGTCCAGGCCCCAGACGTTGCACCCCGGAACCGACTTCGCTATCTGCCGGCAACTGGCGCCGGTCCCGCACCCCACATCAAGTATGCGAGCCTGTTCAGGCAAGCGCATCCGTGAAACCAATGCTTCATTGAGATCTCGGAAAAACCCGTAATTGTCTTCGAACGACTGGTAATGATCCGGGCTCTCATCAAAATGGTTCTTCACCGCCAGCTTGATCTTCCCAATCTTTGTCGGGTCCATTGCGATTCCCTGTAGAGCTTGAAAGAAGCAGTGTTTGAGGTGACCCACCACCCCCGGCCTTGTTCGGCTCGGCCGGGTGACCCGCCCCCAACCGCAAACTCCGCATCAGGAGGGCGCCTTTTCCCACGGCAGGATCACCATCCTTTGCTTCATCTTTTGGTAACTCGATTCACTGTGATCGTCGCCGTGTTTCCATTCCCGCAGCATCGCCTTTGCCTGCTTCTTGTCCATTCCCAATGCCCGGCGCAGCCGGCCCATGCTCGCCATTTCCTTTTCGTAGATGTACCGAGCAAGAATATCCAGGGGAACGTCCTTTACCTGTTCCAAGGTGGCCTCTGTGCCCGCGTCCCGTAGAATCTCCAGCAAGCGGCGGCACGTCTCTTCGTTTCCCGCCTCGTCATGGGCCTGTTGTCCTACCTGATTGGTTTCTTTGTCGGCTTCTGAGAAATACGTTGCGGTCCCGCTTATGAAGTCCTCACGGATCGGAGAGAAAAGATCATGGACAACGCATCCATCGGGCCCCGACTTAGCTCCGTGCGGTACTGAGGAGGGAATCACGAGCATTTCGCCCTTGCCCAGGGTCACGTCTTCACCTTCCGCGAAGGAGAGAGTTATCGTGCCTTCTTGGACCGTGGTGATCTGTTCAGACGCGTGTTCGTGAAGCTGAACAGCAGCATTCGGCTCCAGTTCCAGTCTCGCAACCATGATCTTTGCCCCCCAGATCATCTTACGGACGATGCCCTCGTTGAGTCTTTCCGCCTCTATGTCTATCCATGATCGTTTCTTCATCTATAGTGCCACGCATTGAAAAATGGTTCTGCGGCTGGAACCCCTAACCTTACCCCCCCGCGCCTGGGGAGAGGATTCTCGGACCCCGTCTTCGACGGGAGGGTACATGAGCGCCAACCTGGTGAACAGACGGCTAGTCCCTCCGGAACATCTCGCCTGCACGGTCTAAGTTAATACCTATACGCCGGGGCGTGAGAGCAAGGGAATTTGCCGCATTAACCATTGGAACGGTACTTGGGAAACCATGTACTAGTAATCCGAGGCCTTATCCAGTTTGCGATAGGTCTCAGCCTTGTCGAATCCCAAGGGACGTTCGGAAAATTCCTTCACATCATCCTCGGTCTGATCCAGGCCGTCGCCGATCGTGCCTTCACCTCTATACAAGATAAAAAAGGTGCCTTGGTGTAAACCCATGAGGGCCGTAGTTCCCAGCACTGTATCAATGTGCCCGAATATGGGCTTTCCGCCGATGTCAATTGCTCCACCAATGAAGATCACAGCAAAGATTGTAGCGAAGACTATAATGAACCAACGCATGATCGCCCTCCTTCCGAAAGTCGGTCCCTTCTCGCGGCGCCGGCGCCATGACCCGGGTTCAGTGTTTCTGTGGGGTCTCCCAGTCTTCCAGGTCCTGCCGGTTCGGGTCTATAACTGTAACCTTGGAGTTTCTCAGTGCCAGCCACTTTTCGCACTTCTTGCACCGAATCCTAACTCCGGTCTTTCTTACGGTCTTGTCCACCTCTACGCCACATTCGTCGCAGATGATACTCGCGCGTTCCAGCGAATCCAGCGCGTACGCCTCCCATATCTGGCCACTGGCAGCCTCGATTTCCATCAGTTGCATCACAGCTTCAACCAGGGAGGCGGCATCGGACGCATAGAAGCTGTCCCGCGCACACACAGACTCCACCGTATGTACGAGGTTCTTGAAATCTTTGGGACCGTTGCCCTTTGCCTTCCCGGGGGCCGAGCGGACCACTCTCCTGGGACGACGCCATTGAAATCTGAGCCTGTCGATTCCCAGGAGCTTTCTTGCTCTGTCCGGATAGGTTCTCCAGCACCAGAAAAGGAATATTGCCACCCAGAAGGCGATACCGATAAAGAACCCTATCTGACTGCCGTTCATGTTTCACCTGTTGAGGACTGTTCCACTCTCCATCTCTCCTGCGAGCAGTTCAAGGCGGTGGATGATCGATTCCGGAGTCTGCCTCTTGACCTTATCATGGAACAATACGTTGCCCATAGCAACCCGGTCAAGTCCTCCGTCTTCATCAAAGACTTCAACGCCGAAGTCCTCTCTGATTTCCTTGAAAGCCGGGGAGTCGGGCTTTACCACTTCGTGGGGCGGTTCGTCTGCACAGATCACCGGTATACCGGCATCATCGAGCATTCGATCGACCGTACTCTTGCCTGATGCTATTCCACCGGTTCAGTCCCACAATCAGCATGCCGGACCTTTGCTTCATTCTTTCGGCATCCGAAGCCACACCATACTGCCGACGCGTCTGCAACAGGGCCTAATCAATCGGTCTTTTTCTTGATTTCATCCCACGCGGCATCAACAGCCCGATCGACTTTCTTGCCTGTCTTTTCCATATGGTCCCAAAATGTTCCCCACTGGCCCCTGAAGGATTCGGCCATTTCCTCACTCTGTTCCTGCACGCGTTTCAGGTGATCCTCTCCAAGTCGTCCCATGGCACTCCATTGCTTGTCCAAGCCATCCCGGGCCTGGTTCACGCAACGTTCAAAGGTGTCCTCCGTGAGATCGCCGATGTTCGACAGATTGGACCTCACATCATCAAGAAACTTACTCCAGTCGAGGTCCTTCTCCTTGTCGAGCAGTTCCCAGGAATCCTTGATCCTCTTGGCGGTTCTCTCCACATCCTCACGGGCCAACTTGCCTGATTGCATCATAACTTTTGCAGCCTTGTCCACTGCTTCCATAAACTCTTCTTTGGAAGCTCCCGTGCCCTTTCGCAGGAAGGACCTGGCTTCCCCTAGCATGAAGGATCCGATATCCCCCAGATTGTCCATCAGGTCTGCAATCGCCTGCTTGATCTCGTCAGATTTTTCCATAACACCCTCCTGCGGAATTCTTGGAACAAGTTCCTCTCCAACAAGGTACCATGACAGGCAATCCGTGGCAACGGAAATTGCTCAAGCGTGGTGAGCATCCACTTACGGGGGGCAACAGGGAGGGCGGACACATAGGTCTGCCCTTACGTCCGGGCCCAGATTCGTCGTGGGGCAGAGTGTACGGCGCGCACCTGAGTGTGCGGCCTCTTGCCATGCGCCAAACGCAGGAACGTGGTCGTTCCCGTCAGCCGCTCTTAAGTGAATGGTTACCAAGCGTGGGAAGCATTCAGTCATTGGGGGCACCGGCAGGGTGTCATTGCGAGCGCAGCGAAGCAATCTCCTGCGCTCCAAGTCCGGGGATTGCTTCTTCGTTTCACTCCTCGCAATGACACACTCGATGAGTGGATCCGCCCCGCAAAACTGAAGGATTGCCAAGATGTCGTGAGCATTCAGCCATGGGGACGACCCCAGTACACGGCAGGCTCATAGCGCCCTATACTGATTCGCATTGAAACGATTAACTTGTGGTCCGAAATGGGAGCCAAGGGAATCTCCACGTTCCCCCCTTTTGAGAAAGGGGCGAATGAGGCGATTTCTCCGTTTCGGCTTTGAGCCATAGGTTCCCTCTCCGAAAGAGCATTGGTATGAATGGCTATGCCGGTCAAGTCCTGTTGACACCCGCAGGGGGCTGTGATAGAGATTCCAGCGACAGTAAGAGGGGCCGAGGGCCGTCTAAATGGTTGAAATGTAGACGGGAGGCCGAATATTTTTAGCTTCATCGATTCGGAGTATCTGTGACGGATCGGGCCGAGCCGGTGAACCAAATCGTTTCCACATTGTCTACTGGAACAGGAATATTGTTACGCTCGTGTCATAAATGAAACTGAATTCAGGTCGACCTCCGAGGCCACGACCTTCCGGAGGAAGGGCGCATTGACCGCCTGGATGAGAGGTATCTCCATGTTGGGGGTAATTGCAAGAAAGCTGTTTGGAAGCCAGAACGAACGAGAGCTTAAGAAGCTGGAACCCGTTGTGGCCGCGATAAACGAACTCGAACCCTCGATGCAGGCTCTAACCGACGAGCAGATGAGGGCCAAGACCGTCGAGTTCAAGGAAAGACTGAACAACGGTGAAGATCTTGACGATCTGCTGCCCGAGGCCTTTGCCCTGGTACGGGAAGCGTCGATTCGGACCCTGCAGATGCGACATTTCGATGTCCAGCTTATCGGCGGAATCGCCCTCCATTATGGCAAGATATCGGAGATGAAGACCGGTGAAGGCAAGACGCTGGCGGCTACTCTGCCGGTGTACCTTAACAGCTTGACCGGAAAGGGCGTCCATGTGGTGACGGTCAACGACTATTTGGCGAAACGGGATGCCGAGTGGATGGGCGCAATCTACACTTTCCTGGGGCTCTCTGTGGGCGTGATAGTTCACGACCAGGACGACGATGTGCGAGGGGAGGCCTACAATTGCGATGTGTCGTACGGGACCAACAATGAGTTCGGTTTTGACTATCTGCGGGACAATATGAAATTTGCCGTAGAAGAATATGTGCAGCGGGAACTTAACTACGCGATTGTGGACGAGGTGGACTGCATACTCGTCGACGAGGCGAGGACTCCGCTGATCATCTCAGGACCCACCGATGAGAATACAGACAAGTACTACAAGATCAACAGGGTCATTCCAGGGCTCAAAAAAGAGCAACATTATACAATAGATGAGAAAGCTCGGAGCGTTGTGCTCACTGAAGACGGGGTCTCTCGCGTAGAAAAGGCGCTCAACTCTCCCAACCTGTATGACCCGTCTCAGATGGAAACCTTGCACCACGTCAACCAGGCCCTCAAGGCCCACACCCTTTTTCAAAAGGATGTGGACTATATTGTCAAAGACGGACAGGTAATCATTGTCGATGAATTCACCGGTAGGCTCATGCCGGGAAGACGCTATTCGGACGGGCTCCACCAGGCCCTGGAGGCAAAAGAGAGCGTTACCATAGAGAATGAAAACCAGACCCTGGCTACCATCACCTTCCAGAACTACTTCCGAATGTACAACAAACTTGCCGGAATGACCGGCACAGCCGATACCGAAGCCGTAGAGTTCAAGAAGATCTACAGTCTTGAGGTGATGGTAATCCCGACGAATCTTCCGATGATACGCGATGACAAGCCTGACGTGATCTACAAGACCGAGAAAGAGAAATTCGATGCCGTTATCCAGGAGATAAGGGATCTGTACCACAAGGGTCAACCTGCCCTGGTGGGAACCATCTCCATCGAAAAATCAGAGTATCTTGCCCAGCGATTGAAGAAGCTGGGGATTCCGCACAAAGTCCTGAACGCAAAGAATCACGCGGGTGAAGCCGACATAGTGGCTCAGGCCGGACGCTTCAAGGGTGTGACCATTTCCACGAACATGGCGGGCCGAGGCACGGACATAGTGCTCGGTGGAAACCCGGTTTTCATGGCTCGAAATAGAGCCAAGAAAGGCGAGGAATCAGAGGAATTCGAGGCCCTGGTTGAGGAGCTAAAGGAAAAGTGCGCCCAAGAGAAAGAGGCGGTCATCGAGGCTGGCGGGCTGCACATACTTGGGACCGAACGCCATGAATCTCGCAGGATCGACAATCAGCTGCGGGGAAGATCGGGGCGTCAGGGCGATCCGGGTTCCAGTCGATTCTACCTGAGTCTTGAAGACGACCTGATGCGGATCTTCGGCGGGGATCGGGTAAAGATGATAATGGAGCGGGTGGGCATGGCCGAAGGCGAGCCTATTGAACACAAATATACCACTCGGGCCATAGAGAATGCCCAGAAGAAGGTTGAGGCGCACAACTTCGACATCCGGAAACATCTCCTGGAATTCGATGACGTTATGAACAAACAGCGGGAGGTGATCTATTCACAACGCCGCTTGATACTCGGAGATGACGACCTGACGGACACGGTCAGGGATATGGTCGAGGAAGTCGCGCAAGACGCCGTCGACCGGTTCATTGATGAGCATAAACAGTACGAGGACTGGGACATCGGAGCCCTGACAGATACACTATGGGGCACGTTCGCGGTTCGCTTCCTTTTTGATTCCTTGCCCGAGGAAGACCAAAACCTGGTCGGTATCACCGAACATGTGATGGATAAGGTCGCCAGGCGATTTGATGACAAAGAACGGGAAATAACACCGGAAATCATGAGGGATCTGGAGAAGTTCGTCATGCTCCAGGCCGTGGACATGCAGTGGAAGGACCACCTGCTCAGCATGGATCACCTCAAAGAGGGAATCGGGCTCAGGGGCTATGGTCAGCGAGATCCCCTGAAGGAGTATCAGAAAGAGGGGTACGATCTTTTCCTCGATATGAATTTCCGCATCAAAGAAGAGACGGTCAGGAATCTGTTCCTGGTGAGAATCGAGGCTCACGAAGATCTCAGTGAAATGGAATACGCCAGGGACCAGGAGATGGTCATGTCACGGGGCGACCTGGGAGGCGGAGACGCTGCTCCCGCCACAGTGAGACGCAAGACTGAGAAAGTGGGTCGCAATGCTCCTTGCCCCTGCGGATCAGGAAAGAAATACAAGAAGTGTTGCGGAAAAACCGCATAAAATCTCCAGGGAAGTCGCGTGCCTCAATCAAAGGGCCTAACGTATGGTGATGCGATTGATATTCGGCGCCGCGATCACCCTACCCCTACCCCTCCCGTCAAGGGAGGGGGGTTGAGTCCCCTCTCCCCTGGCGGGAGAGGGTTAGGGTGAGGGGGTTCGGGCCGTAGAACCCATTTTCAATGCGTGACACTATAGCATGAACACCCGAGACTAACCGGGGATCGATTGTAGGGGCTACGCATGCGTCGCCCTCTTGGATGGTGGGTCAGCGACAGGAGTTTTGTCCAACAGGAGGTCAAGAGCATTCTCTCCTATCAGCGTGACAGATACGTAGAAACCTCTGAATTGACCTTTCCGTTCATCGACGACGTGAGCGGGACGATTCGAGGATACCGAGTATTCACCGCGTGTCGCACGGTCGACGGTAAGGTCTTCAGGTTGGAAGACCATCTTGGCAGGCTTTTCGACTCTGCGGCCGGAATTCACATGAAGCCCCCGCTTTCAGTGGAACGGCTTCGAAGCCTGGTTCATGAAATCGTCGAAAAGAACTTGCGGATTTCCGGAACCGGTGATCTTCTTCTGGAAATCGTCTTCAGCGGCGGCCTCATCGGCGATACCATGAAACAGTCCGGCAAAGGGGCGCACCTCTATGTGGCCGTCCGGCCGCTTGTGGTCCCTTTGCCGGAACTGTATGAGAACGGAGTGGTTCTGGCGACATTTCGTTTCCAGCGAATGTGCGCGCAAGTCAAGCTGCTCAACTACGTGGGCGCCATAGTCGGCCACCAGACTGTGGCGCCTGAACATGACGCGTACGAGGTGTTGTTCGTGGATCCCAATGATCGGCAAACGATTCTCGAAGGCTCAACATTTACCGTCTTCTTCGTGGATGCCGGAAGAGAAGTGGTGACTCCACCTCTTGACGGTAGGATCCTCGACAGCGTCACCCGCCGTGCAGTGCTGGAGATACTCGCGGACGGCGCCCCGGCAAGAGTAAGGGAAGCTCCGGTGCGTCTGGATCAACTCTCAGAGATGGGGGAGTGCTTCATTGCGTCTACCACGAGAGCCGTCTTGCCGGTACGCAGGATAGATGAAACCACGATCGGAGACGGCCGGCCCGGTCCTGTCACCGGCTCCATTATGAGAGCATTCGACGATTATATCGCGAACTACTGACCGGTCGGCACATCGTTAGGTTTTCAACCTGGAATTCCGATTCCCCCCATGATCCGCCTCGGGAACTGTGCCGCGGACGCTGTCTGTGCGCTGACCTGGAATCTGATTCGCGACGCCCCCCGGATTCGTATTCCCTCAGTCACATGGGGCAGATCGTCTCCTGGCGTATGTCATTGCGAGGAGAGAAACGACGGAGCAATCCCCATATTCAGCACGCAGGAGATTGCTTTGCTCCGCTCGCAATGACATCTACCGGGAGCCCCTCGAATGACTGAGGGGTTACCCCGGATTCTGCGATTTCCCTTGACAGTAAGATCCTCGGACTAATATGGTACAATGTCGATTTTTGGGAGGTTCCACTATTCCCATATGATGTATCTCTTCGTCCCCTCTTTCGCGGGGACGCACGTTTATCACACGAACAGGAGGTAGGCCGGTGAGCGTTCCGGACAAGATTCAAACTTGGCAAATGGTAAAAGGCCCCACGTACGACAAGGAGGCCAAGAAAATTACGGCTCCAGGTGAGCTTCAAAAGACGGAGATTCCCGTTCCCGAACTGGGGCCCGGTGAGGTTCTAGTTGAAGTGGCCGGATGCGGTGTGTGTCACACTGACCTGTCATACTTCTATGACGGTGTTCCCACTGTGACAACCCCCCCGCTCACGCTCGGTCACGAGATAGCCGGGACCGTTGTGGCAGGGGAAAGCTCCTGGATCGGCAAGAACGTCATCATTCCCGCTGTGATGCCCTGCAACAATTGCGACATATGCGCAAAAGGGAGGGGCAACAGGTGTCTGGCGCAGAAGATGCCCGGCAATTCCCTCGGTATGTACGGGGGATTTTCAAGCCATATTCCCGTGCCCGCGGAAGACCTTTGCGTGATCGAAGATCTGAAGGGTCGGCCTCTTGAGAACTACGCAGTTATTGCGGACGCGGCCACTACTCCGTATCAGGCGGCCATGAGGGCCGAACTGACCGAAGGTGACCCTGTGCTGATCACCGGCGTAACCGGTGGGGTCGGAGTGTACATGGGACAGGTGGCCAAGGCCATGGGGGCCAAGCCCATCATCGGAATGGGGCGAAGCCAGGAAAAGCTCGATCGGGCCCTCGGTTTGGGAGTGGATCACGTCATAAACACCCGTGATAAGGATTTCAAAGAGATCCAGGGTGAATTCAAGGCCATAGCCAAAGAAGCCGGCGCCAGACACAATGTGGGCTGGAAGATCTTTGAGTGTACCGGCGTGGGCGCGTCACAGGACCTGGCTCTGGGCCTGTTGGGCTTTATCGGAAAGTTGCTCGTAGTCGGCTTTGGAATGCAAAAGAACACGTATATGATGTCACGGCTCATGGCCTTTGATGCGGATATCATCGGCACGTGGGGCTGCTTGCCCAAGTACTATCCACCGGTGTTGGAGATGGTTCAGTCCGGACGCGTTGAGATCGACTCGCTTCTCGAGACCCGACCCATGTCAACCATAGGGCAGGCCTTTGAAGACGCTCACAGTGGGACTCTGACCAAACGAATCGTGCTCACGCCTGATTTCTAGACGGCTGATGCGGTTCTTAGGGTTCGTCCCGAGATGAGCGCTACAACCTATGAATCCTGAACCCTTCCCGGAACTTATTACCGTCATTCCGGCGAAAGCCGGAATCCAGGCTTCTTCAAGGCTTTCTGGACCCCGGCTTTCGCCGGGGTGACGGCACTGTGGGAATTGAGAGGTTTATTTTCAGACAAGCCCTTAGGCGTAGTCCAAATCTACGCCTGATTGCAGGCCGGCTCCCACTCGCTGACAACCCGCCCCCCACCCTTTTTGAAAAAGAGGGGGGGGGGAATTGGGGACTCCGTGGAACTCGGAATCATAGCTTTGAGCGCAGACCGGTATTAGGTAGGCCTCCCCGATTGATCATCTCACGGCCAAACGGATGGTATTCGCCGGGTCTGCCACAATCCCCCCCGACCCGTCGTAAGAGTCGGGGAAACCAGGTCCCCCTGAACAGAGGTTCTGTTCAGGGGGATTTATAGTTCTTCCGGGAACGGCTTCCGGGCCGGGGCTACTTGTCGAGTGGCTTCGTAGCGACGGCTATGCGGTAGATATCATAAACATCGTAGATTTGCAGGTCTTCAAAGCCGCAGCGAGAAAGGTTTTCTTCGATTTCTTCGCGAGTCTCGTACACATCGCATACTTCTCCACGGGAACCGAACAAGGCGACTGTCCCGCCCGGCTTAAGAAAAGTGAACATGTACGAATAAATTGCCGGTCTGAGATGAGGTTTGATGTGAGGGATCATGAAGGAACTGATAACCTTGTCGAAATGTCCGTCGGGGTTATAGTCCTCGATGGACGTGCTCATGAGGCGAGTGTTTTCCAACGCCTTCTTCTCCACCTTCTTTTTCGCGAGTTCGATCATGTGCGGGGACAGATCGATCCCTACAACTTCCTTGGCCCTCAGCGCGGCGACCACGGTTGCCGACCCTGTTCCACAGCCGACGTCCAGCACGCTGTCGCTTTCCTCTACGGCAAGCTCAACAAGTTTCCTAAGCCCCTTCTTGTATCCGGGGTCCATGGCCCACTGAATGTCATAAGTCTTGCGACGGTACTTGTAATAGAGTTGGATCGCTCTATTGTCCTTCATCAGCTTCACAACTGTGGTGCCCTGGATGTAGGCCGTACGAAGCGCTCGGACAATCGGTCGAACGAACAGGCGAAAAGGAGCATTCTCCTCGCTCACCATCGTTTCATTCATTTATCTACCTCCTAGATGGAAGTGGCGGCTTATGTCTCCACTATGAATCCGGTTAGAATATTACCTGACGCGCAATTACGCAAGAAAAAACACGGCATCAGCCCATATCAGCGCTTGGCGCCACTGGTAACTTAGCGGAATGAAGCTCTTTTTGGGCCTGCCCGACACCGTGACCGACAATCAAGCTGACTGCCCGGGCCGCGGCCCCTACCAGTTCCTTCAGGGTATTCTGTTCTTCCGGTCCGAATGGTCTGAGGACGAAGTCCTCGGCGTTAACACCTGGCGGCGGCCGCCCCACACCCAATCGCACCCTTATGAAATCCCGAAACCTAAGTGAATCGGACAATGAACGAATCCCTTTGTGCCCCCCGTCACCACCCCCTACTTTTATGCGTACCCGGCCGTAGGGGAGATCCAGGTCGTCGTGGATCACGATCATTCGCGCGGGATCCGCGTTGAATCGGCGGAGTATAGGCCCCACCGCACGGCCGCTCAGATTCATGAATGTCCGGGGCTTCACCATTACCACCTCTGTGTCCTCAAAGCACGCGTCACAGACCTCGGCCTTGTCCCGCGATTTGGTCCAAGAACCGCCCTCTTGGTCGGCGATTTGGTCGACTACCATGAATCCGAGATTATGACGATTAGCGGAATAGCGCTTGCCTGGATTCCCCAGGCCCACTATTACGACGCGCTTGCCTGTAGATCTTCCTTGCACCTTCCCAAGTCCCATGTTTTCTGGTACATTTGGTGTATTCGCACAAGTGCCGCGAAGTGTCAAGTCTGCCTGTCCGATAAGGCTTCAGCCTGGCGGAGTTGATCTTCTTATCGAGCTGGTCGCGTTACGCGGGGCTTAAACTTGCCAAGGAGCACGGCCCGCTGGTAGGCTCCTGCCAAGGGCAGCAATGTTGCTCCAGGGCAGCGGTGTTGGTCGCCGAACCCGGAGCAGCCAATTACCGGACAAGAGGCCCAATTCTTGAACAGCTGTGAACGATCTCCTTTTTCGGATGCTGTGGCCGACGCTGTTGCTGAAGTGCCTGAAGTGTTTCAGCGGCACCTGGAAAATGTGGAGATCTTTGTTGAAGATTTTGCGGACGCGAACACGCTGAACAGCTTGGGAATCGAGTCTCCCTGGCAATTGCTCGGGCTCTACGTGGGCGTTCCTCACGGTCACAAGAGCGTCTTCTACATCAGTCCCGTCCCGGACAGGATATTCCTGTACAGACGGCCGATTCTCAGCGCGGCGGGACGAACGGAGTCGGTGAAGGAGAAGATCCGGGAAGTGCTCATCCACGAAATCGGCCACCATTTCGGGTTCAGCGAAGAACAACTGGAAGAGATGGAAGGACGGACCGGTTGAAGACCCACTCATACCAGGAGCAGGAAAGGAAGAAGAGACGACGGGAGTTGGCCGTGGCCTTCGTGGCCACCCTTCTGATAGCCGGTATCGTTGTGGTGGAATACCAGATAGCAGGCGCAAGGGGCGAAATACCGCTGGGCCGGCACATTCTGCTGTTTGCCCTCTCGGGCTTGAGCATCCTTTTGCTCATACTGGTCATCTTTTTCATCATCCGGAATCTGTTCAAACTGCTGTTCGAGCGCGGTCAGCGAATCCTCGGGGGCAGGCTGAAGACGCGCCTGACCCTGGCCTTTGTAGGTCTTACCCTGGTGCCGACACTGGTCCTTTTCATTGCCAGCGCGGGGGTGGTCCACACGACCATTGACTTGTGGTTCACCGCGCAGGTGGATGAATCCATCCGCGCGTCCCGCATAGTGGCCGAGACATTCAGCAGCACCGCCTCGGAGAAGGTTCGCAGAACCAGTGTGCGCATTGCCTCATTGATCGGCGCGGCGCACTTGTTGCGTTCTGCGGAACCGGACCGATTGCACGAATACCTTAAGCCGTGGATTTCCACCGACCGCCTCTATTCACTTCAAGTCCACTATCGTGACGGTTCATCACCCGTAATCGTAAAGGATGAGGCATTGGCCGAAGAGCCCTTGCCACTTCCCCGTGCCAGTTTTCTCAGGATCGCCTTCAACGGAAAGATGACCTCAACGATCATGAAATTATCCAGTGGAGCGGATCTGGCTCGGGGAATAGCCCCGATCAGGGAAGGAGGAATAGACAAGCCGAGCGCGGTTCTCGTAGTGGACTACTACATTCCCAGGTCTCTCACGCGCAGATTGTTGCCCATATCCGAGGCCTTCGAGGATTACCAGGAAGCGAAGAGGATGAAGCGGCCGGTGAAGACCATCTACATCATGATACTCCTCGTTATCGCGCTGCTGGTTATTTTGATCGGCTTCTGGTTCGGCATGAGCATGGCTCGGGACATCACAGACCCTATACAGAAACTCGGTCAGGGCACCGATCAAATCGCCGGTGGTGACCTGGACGTGTACATCGAGCCCGAAGCGGATGATGAACTTGGGGTGCTGGTGCGATCCTTCAACAAAATGACCGGGGATCTCCGCAAGGGCCGCGATGAGCTTATGAAGGTCAACCTGGACCTTGAAAGCCGGCGCAAGTACATGGAGACGGTTCTCAAGAACGTTGCCGCGGGGGTGTTGGCCCTCGATTCCGACGGCGCCATCACCACGGTCAACAGGTCCGCGATTAACCTTCTTGGCATGAATGATCAAGATCTGTTCGGCCGCCCCCTTTTGGACGCGCTTCCCGAGGTTTCGGCCACCGCGGTGGAAGAGATCCTCCACGACCTGTCGCTCGCGGGCCACGAAGCGATAACTCGCCAGATTACGCTCTCCTTTCCCGATAAGTCCGTGTCTCTCATATGTTTCGCCAACAGCCTCAAGGACGAGGAAGGAGGAGATCTGGGAGCGGTACTCGTATTTGAGGACATGACCCACCTGGTCAGGGCCCAGCGAATGGCGGCATGGAGAGAAGTGGCGAGACGAATAGCCCACGAAATCAAGAATCCCCTGACTCCGATCCAGCTTAACGCGCAACGGGTCCGCAGGAAATACCTGGAAACACTGGGTGACGAAGCCGAGGTGCTGGATCAATGCACTCGAACAATTATTGACCAGGTCGAGCAACTCAAGAACATGGTGAATGAATTTTCCAACTTCGCTCGCATGCCCGCGGCCGATCCAGTCCCCAACGACCTCAATGCTCTCATGGGTGAAATAGTGAGCTTGTATTCCCAGGGTAGCGAGAAGATCACTTTTTCATTTGAGCGGGATGCTTCCGTTCCAATCTTCGACCTTGACGCGGAACAGATGAAAAGGGCCATAATTAATCTACTCGACAACGCCACGGCCGCTGTTGGTGAGTCCGGCAAAGTCTCGATCAAAACCTCCTACAATCCTGAACTTTCCATCGCGACCATAGAGGTTTCGGACGACGGAGCGGGCGTGGACCCTGTTGACTCGGACCGACTCTTCGAACCATATTTCTCCAAGAAGCCCGGTGGCACAGGACTAGGACTCACAATTGTCAGCACGATCGTCTCAGATCACAACGGTTTCATCAGGGTGAAGGACAACCGCGGCAAGGGCGCGATATTCATCATAGAACTGCCCGTGGGAAGGGCAGCACACCCGAATTCCGGGAGAACCTGACCCCAAGATCGGGGCGCCGCCCGTACAATCCAAGGGATTCAGCCCCGCGCCTCGGCACATAGGGGATCATCCATGACAACAGCATCTGAACCACGATCGGACCTGATAACTGCAGCGCGTATCATCAAGTCCGGCGGCCTGGTCATAGTCGGCACTGAAACTTTCTACGCGCTTGCCGCTGATCCCTTTCAGGAACAGGCGCTGCGGAAGATATTTGCAATCAAGGGCAGACAGGACCAAAAACCGCTCCCGCTGATCGCCTCAGACAGGGCCCACGTGAATGAGATATCACTGGACCCGGGTCCATGGGTTTCCGAAATGATGGATCGCTTTTGGCCCGGCAGCTTCACCATTCTTCTCGAACCGGCTTTCCCCGTTTCTCCCCTCTTGACTGGCCCCGGGGGTAAAATCGGCGTTCGAGTCCCTACGGATTGCCCTGCACGGGAATTGGCCGCTGCTGCCGGCGGCTTGATCACCGCGACCAGCGCCAATCCAGCCGGTGACCCGGCTTCCGACCGGATCCGGATGATAGCCCCACAGCTACTGGACCAGGTGGATCTGGTCATGGACAGCGGTTCAACACCCGGGGGCATGCCCTCTACAGTGGTGGAACCCCTGGATCGAGGTGTTCGCATTGTTCGAGAAGGCATAGTCTCTCGCTCGCAACTGCTTGATTTCCTTGACGACTGATCGGATCGTGGAACCGGTGTGCGGCGAGCCGCTCAGCGCTCTTGACACACCGGTGTGAACGTATTAACCTTGGCTGGCTGGTGGGGGATCGTCTAGAGGCAGGACGCCGGGTTCTGGCCCCGGTAACCAAGGTTCGAATCCTTGTCCCCCAGCCAATAACCTACTGATATTATCAAAATTGCCCCCCCAAGAAGTGGTGCGCCAGTGGTGTGCAAGCGCCTCAATGCTACGCTCAGAGTCGCTTTGAAACCCGTTTGTCTTGTCTCTTATGATGTAATGGTTCACCACATCATGAAACGGGGGCTAGAACCTCGACCAGTTTTCAGGGATAATCAGGATTGACAGGACTTCCTGAATGGCATTGAAGCGCTGCTTCCCGAGACTCAAACTGCTTATTGTGCATGGGCGCCTATTCCGAATCATCCGCATCTTCTATTCACGACGGGTAAGATCGCACTATTAAATCCTGATTCTTAGTTTCTTAAGGGCGTCCCGCTTGTTACTGTGGTTGACCTTTCCTTTCTTATCTTCTCTGTGCCTCTGTGGTTCATCTTTCTTCTCTTCTCTTCTCTTCTCCGTGCCTGTGTGGTTGGTCCCTCCGGCTATTCCTCCATGCACTTTGCTATGTGCCTCATCATCTGGCGGCACACTCCAAGGTAGATTTCGGGATCCATGAAGTAGTCGGGATTCTTGGCAAAGAAATCGCCTGATATCTCTTTTGCGGCCGCGCCCAGGTCCCTTGTTCGACCATAGACTTCTTCCATTCTGGACCGTTCCGACGCTGCCATTTCAATGGCGCGGGCTATGAAGACTTTGGCCTCTTCTCCGTACACATATCCGAAGTGGTCTGCGCAGACGTATTCCACATCCAGCGGGGCCAATTTGTCCAAGCTATGCTGATATTTGGTGAAGTTCGAATTCGCGGAGATGATTATCGTGTCTTTGAGAGGAATACCACCGGCGTCCGAGGCAAAAAGAGCTTTGATCTTGGGCGCATAAGCTGAAATGGAACAGGAGGAATGTCCCGGAGTTTCAAAGATTTGCAGATCCGGATTTCCAAGGCCGATGATTTGCCCTTCGGAAACGTTCTCTCCTGATGCGCCTTGGGGCCAGTCCAGATCATATCCTGAGCATTCCTCCGCCATCCCCATGCGCTCCGTGGCCATACGATTGAACGCGTTGATGGTGTCGATGCTCTGTTGCTTTCCCAAAATTTTCCAGGCTCGTTCGGACCCCAGAACCCTTATGCCGGGATGCCGCCGCCGAAAGTATGGAATTGTGCCGATATGGTCAAAATGCGAGTGAAGGATCAGTATGGTCTTTATCCGGTCTTCGTCGAGGCCGAATTCCTCCATCTGCCGCATCACCGTAGGCACGATGTAGGCCAATCCTCCGCTGATCATGATCGACTGGTCGCTTCCCTCCAGCACATACAGGCCCGATTCCAATGTTCCCAGGTACCACAGGCCGTCACAGACTTTTCCGGGATTTTGAGATCTCATGGAACAAATGCACTCCGTCTATAGCAGACCTTTTGCTACCTGAATAGCTTCTCCTGCGTCATCAGCGTACCCGTCAGCGCCGGACCGGCGGGCGAAATCCGCATCCACACACGCGCCGCCCACCATGATCTTGCAGTCAAGACCAGCGGTTGGCTCTTTGAGGAAAGCGACCGCGTCAGCCAAGTCGTTGAGCACCGTGGTAAGAAGGGCGCATATGCCCACCAATTGCGGGGTTTCCCGGCGAATAGCCTCCAGGAAAGCCTCTTTGGACACATCAACCCCGATATCGACCACCTCAAACCCGGCGCCCCTGAACATTATTCCCACCAGGTTCTTGCCGATATCGTGGAGGTCGCCCCTGATTGTCCCGAGCAAGATCTTGCCTTGGGTCTTTTTGGATCGGCCCACAATCAGAGGTTCCAGAATCTCCATTCCGAACTTCATGGCACGGGCCGCAACCATCATTTCCGGTAGAAAGATCTCATTGCGGGAAAACCTCCGCCCCACCTCTTCCATAGCCGAGTTCATGGCTGAGATTATGTCATCCGCGGACACCCCGTCCGATATCGCTTTGTGGACCAGGTCTTTCGTTTCCGGGCCTTTGCCGGAGAGAACGCTTTCCCGTATTTGATCTATTGTGCTCATTGTTTTGGCTCCGTCACACCGATGTGCTCGTGTTCTTTTCCATAGAAACGTCTCTAAGCCGAAGGGACGTATCCCGCGTGCCGGGGCTGCCCAACCATCCAAGAGGGCGCAGCATGCGGCGCCCCTACGCCCGGGGCTCGCAACTTTGCCGGGATTTCCCCTCTCGTTCCCAGGCTCTGCCTCGCTTCTCCACGTTACCTTTAAGTCCCTGCGCCGACCCCGGTATTTGTATCGCCCAGCCACTAGTTCTTTGTTTCATCCCAAATTGAGCGATTCAAGCTGATGTCATTGCGAAGAGCGAAGTGACGAAGCAATCTCCAACCTTTGGCTCTTCCACCCGATGAGATTGCCTCGCTGCGCTCGCAATGACAGATACTTCAGGTACTTGCTTGTTGGATGAACCAAGAGCCGCGCAGATTAGGTTTCACAAATACCCTCACCCCAGCCCTCTCCCGAAGGGAGAGGGAGTAAAGCGGATTTGCCGGATTCACCAATGAAACGGTACTTGCGAAACGACATACTAGTACCCACCGATTTCTCGAGCGTACCGGTACATCTCTTTGACTGCGACCGCATCGCAACCCGCGTGTATGGAATTGCTGTCCGACAAGATATACCGCCCGCCCGCCTTGGCTTGAGACATGCAGCGCTGAACCTCCAGCCTCACAGGGCCCGGGTCGGGCCCGCTCAGCGCTTCTCCGGAATCCACATTTCCCACGAGCACGAGCCGATCCCCGTAGTCCCTTTTTACCTCCGCGAGATCCACTCCGGCCCTGGGTTCAAGGGAATGTACTCCCGCCAGCCCTGACATGACTGCCGCGTTCAGAAGCGGACTGATATACCCGTCAGAGTGCCAAATGACCGGGATTCCGGCCCGCTCGACTATGTGCCGATAACAGGGTACCATGAGTTCCTCGAAATCAGCCGGAGATATGTAGGTCCGCCCTTTGAAGGCCACGTCATCGCCCATCAAGATCAGATCCGCTCCAAGTTCGGCCCCGCGTGCGGCAATTTCAGCGAACCAGTTGGTTCGCTCCCACAATAGCTTTTCGATGAAAGCACGGTCATCCATGTATTTGTAGAAGAATTCCTCGAACCCGATACTTTCAAGAGTGAGGCCGAACGGGCCGGTGTGACTTGCAAGGCCAAAGGCTTTGTCCGGTCTCTTGCGGAGAGCGGCTACAGTCTTTCCCGGGTTCATTCGTCGGTCGAGCATAAGGTCAGGCACGTACCGCTCAATGTCTTCTTCGGTTTTCACCACTCCACCGGCATATGACCCGCGCTTCCAGGTGCGCCCGAACTCATCGACTCCGTCCCAGCCTGCGTACGTGCCGCCGCTGGTCTGCTGGTCTTCGGCTATCTCCTGACTGAGACTCGCGTTCAAGGGTATTCCCTGGCACCAGTTCTGGCAGTACATCGGATAAACATCCAGACCCAGTTCATCGTATGTCCCGGAATGGCTGCCCCCTCCAATCTGTGTGATAATCTTCGGGTCGATCCCAAAAGTGAGCGTGGGCACACGATCCGGGATTTCTCCCCCCAGTGTTGCGATGACCCGTTCCTTGGATGTCATTTCCGTCATGTCCGTTCCTCCGATTCGCGCGGATTATAACACTTCTCGAACATTCTCGCGGACTGGCGGGCCAGCGCATGCAGAATATGGGAATCCAGCACAACAAGTCAACAACATCTTAAACTCGCCGCCTTCATTACTCCTCGATGTTGCGTGACAGGACAATACGGAAGAATGCTCAGGTTAACCGACTTCATGTTTTGACTAAGTACGCCCTTTCCTATACAAGTTACCGTAATTGCGAAAGCGCGTACAAAGGAAAAGGGATTGAGCAGAGACGAGAAGCAAGCGCAAGGCACCTGGAATGCCGCGCTGGAAGAGCAGACCACGTACTGGAAGGCATTCGTGTCCGACCTTGTTTTGGGAACTCTGAGACGAATGCTGGTGACACCCTTGGTGACGGGCGCCGCGTTTGTTGTTGTTGCTTACCTCATATTCAAATTCAGTATCATGCCTCAAGAGACCTTCGCTCCCCTGAAGTGGATGGCCGCAGTACACGTCTTTCTTGTGTACGGTGTTGTGGGCATAGCTTGCGGGCTAGTTTTCGGCGCTACTTCCACAGTGCTGAGAAAGATCGAAGAGCTTGAGAAAGGTGTGCACCTGATTGTGGATTCCGTGGTAGGGGCTGTTTCCGCCAAGCTTTCCGGTGCATCCAGGGGCGTTTCCGTGGATGAGTTTAATTCCGTCCTGGACGGTCAGATCCGTGAATTCTCAAAGGCATCCCGGTCTCAATTCCGTATCTTTTCCTTGAGCAGATTCTTTTCAAACCTCTTTGTGAGAAACACCCTTCGTATCATACGCGCAGCGTTCCGGAGAGATTTCCTGGACTCCTCCAAAGCGAGAAAACCGGACATTTCAGCCCCGAGCGTTCAATCCTTTACCAGGAACAAGCTTCTCGGCATCGTAGCCTTGAGATCCAAGGTCAGGTTTGAGCTACTGCAATACGCTGTATATGTGGTTATCGCGATTTTCTTATTGGTCCTGCCGGTCTTGATGTTTCTCTTCCAGCACACAGGCTCTTGGTAAGGGTCAGCCCGCCATTGATGGTTACCTTCCGGACGGGAAATATGATGAACGGCCCCAGAACGTGTGGTAATATGGGACGATCCACGCGTAGGTTTGTGAAACGTGAACAGTCGCTATCCTGGGATCCGGCGCCTGGTACGCTTCTGGAGGACCTGTCATGAAACCGGCCAAGCCTTCCACCAAGATCAAACTGAATGTCGCTGCTTTTGTAGGGGATTTCGCGCGCGGCGCGTCCGAAGCCGAACTCCTGGAGAAGCATAGACTGAAGCACCGGCATCTGAACCGTCTTGTGGGAGTCTTGAAGCAAAAAGGGCGGATCACTTCCAAAGAGGAGGCCCTCAGGAAGCAAAACCTCAGGATTCGTTTTGGGGATGAGAAAGGCCCTCCCAAACATACCGGACCCGGAGGCGTGCCGGTCGATCCGGACACAGGTCTGACCCTGCACTGCCCCTCCTGTGGGGGCACAGTGAGACGCTCCGCTGAAACCTGTGAATACTGCGGATCGTATCTTGACTTTTCCCTCAAGGGAAAGACAATCCATTGCCCTCACTGCTATGCCCGAACTCCTGCTGAGAGTAGATTCTGCATACGTTGCGGTCGCCCGGTGAACCCGAGCATCGGTGACGGGGTGCTCCGGGAAGATAGGCTCTGTCCCCGCTGTTCAGTCGCCATGAGAGGGCAGACCATCGGCGAGTATTCATTGCTCGGATGCACAGAGTGCAGCGGTTTCTTCCTCCGACACGATACATTCGAGATGATGCAGGACAGGATGGATCGGGTAATCGTTCCAACGGATGGGAAGACCAGGGACGGCTCGACCCCGGAATCAAAAGTAGTGTACGTCAGATGCCCGGTCTGCCGAAGAATGATGAATAGAAGAAACTTTGCCGTTATTTCCGGCGTGATAGTAGACCTTTGCAGAGATCACGGCATCTGGTTCGACTCCGATGAGCTTGAAACGATCATGGATTTCATTGCGCGTGGAGGGCTCGAAGCAGCAAAGGAAAAGAAGATTGAGAGACTCAAAGCTGAAGACCGTCTAAGGCAAATAAGGAACATCGAGGCGGTAGGCCCACGTCAAAGCCAGGTCGGCGTTTCCGCGGATTTCTCAGCAACCGAGTTGGATTTTGATCTCTTTGATCTGGTCCGAGGAATTGTGTCTCTGTTCAAAGAATAACATCGACCGACGGAAGACCGGGGGCTCTTTCTTGCAAGAAACCGCCCCCAGACCCCCGCAAAGAACTCCCAATGTTATTGTATGCAACATTGTTGCGTGTGGTGGGTACCGGCGAAAGTGCTGCGCGACTTCCGCCTTGGTCGTGGACCACATCTCGTTGCTATCCAAAGAAGCAGAATGCTGCAAGCAGCATTCTGCTCATCGATTCAGGCCTATCGGACTCTATGTACGATTATCCCAAATGCTTTTGACATGAATGGCACTCGCTATCTTTCTATGGCTGGAACACAGCCATAGAAAGATAGCGGGTGTGCCTGATTAAAAATTCCTATAAAAGTCCTCCTTGTTCGCGGAGGCGCCGGTCCCAGGTAGGGGAGGCAGAGCCTGGGAACGAAAGGAAAAGACTTTTATGCTTCGTTGTCGCTCTCGTGCGATGGGAGTTGGCATCCGCGATGTACTCGTGCTTAGAGGAAACGGCCCCATCCCTCAATATGCCCATATCCTCAAATACAGTCTTCCTCATCACCTCACTCGAAGCGCCAACCGTCGGCGGACCGCAACGCACCTCCAATGAAGCTCCCACTCTCACCGGCGTAAATTGGGAGTTTTTTGGGAGGGGTCTGGGGCATACGCGCTAACTTAAGCCGACGGAGCGCACTCAGCCAGGAGTAGGTCCATTTGGAGTTGGCGTATCCTCGGACGTTCCCGTAGATCATTTGCCCAGCCTTTCCAATCTCTGAGT